>Ga0307434_1000090_pt1 | contig 79126 bp, 63 predicted proteins | sample SalMarWE160220MG_FD_202156 | JGI IMG/M metagenome (GOLD analysis project Ga0307434, IMG submission 202156) | Salt marsh sediment microbial communities from the Plum Island Ecosystem LTER, Massachusetts, United States - WE1603-220 | ecosystem: Environmental > Aquatic > Marine > Intertidal zone >... | reverse complement strand
GGCGCCGGCGGCTGTGGCCGCAATCTTTTTCGGTTTACTTTTATTTTTATCTGACGCTGTCATATTAAAAATCTCCTTTGTTCGTTCTCTTTGAACCATTTTGCGGGTTCCCATTTTCCCGTCTTTCTGGAAAATGGGGTCCCTGTCAACCGGTTAACCGCCGACTAACCGCGTCTCCTCCGTCCGCCCTGTGCCAGGCCGGGCAATTGATACTTACCCGGAACCGCAAATGGCGGCACGGGCTTGGAATCGCTAAGCTTCAGGTCATCGGGCGGTAAAAGATCCAGCGTGCACCTGCTCATGAACCACGACCGATTGAACTGCTGCCGTGAATAGGCCGACTCGCGACCCATGATCGCGCAGAGCGTGCTCTCGGCGATTCGCTGGCCCTCGTTGAGCGGATTGCCGCTCCGGATGCTTGTGATAAGGTCGGCGTGCTCCACCACGTACGGATTGGGATTCGGTCCCTCGTAGCGCCATGGATTCTCGCCCTTGATGATGCCGCAGCAGTCGCTGAGACCTTTGGTGCCGACCACGCGTTCGCTGACATTATTCGTGGTCCCCTTGATTTGCCGGCACATGCTGATGGTTCGCACGTCGTTGGGATAGAAGAACTCGACGCCGAAATGGTCGAAGATGTTGCCGTGCTCGGGACCCGTGCGGAACTGCCGGCCGCCAACGCCGTGAACCCGCTCGGGAAGCTCGTCGAACGCCCAGTTAATCACGTCGATATTGTGTACGTGCTGCTCGCATATATGGTCGCCCGAGAGCCACGTGAAGTACAGCCAGTTGCGAATCTGCCACTCGATATCGCTCTGATTAGACTGGCGCCTGTTGACCCAAAGCTCGCCCATGTTCCAGTAGCATTGTGCCGAGACGATATCGCCGATCGCGCCGTCGTGGATTCTTTTCATGGTCTCGACGTATTTCGGCTCGTGCCGGCGCTGCGTACCGGCGACCACTGCCAGGCCTTTTTCCTTGGCCTTCTGTGACGCCTCGATGACCATCTTAATCCCCGCCGGGCAGGTCGCCACCGGTTTCTCCATGAAGACATTCTTGCCGCTGTCAATAGCTGCGGCGAACTGCTTCGGCCTGAAGCCGGGCGGAGTCGCCAGGATGACCATATTCACATCGTCGAGCGCCAGTACTTTCTTGTACGCATCCATTCCTACAAAGCAGCGGTTGTTCGGGACTTTGAACTCCTTCTTCAAACCCGCAAGGCGGTCACCAAACGCATCTGCCAGGGCGACGATTTCCACGCCCTTCGAAGAATTCATGCAGTCGTGTGTTGCGCCGGAGCCTCTGCCGCCGCAACCGATCACGCCTACGCGGATCGTATCGCTGCCCCTTGCTTCGGCCAAAGGAACGACTACGCCGGTCAACGCCAGCGATCCGGCCGCCAATGCCGAACTCCTTAAAAGTTCTCGTCGTGTTAATTTTTGTTTCTGCACCATGTTTGTTTCTCCAACTCTAATAGGGTGGGCATTGCCCACCAACTTCTAATAACGTGTGGAATATGGTGTGCCGTGCACACCCTACACGATATAAATCTCCTGAACCGGCTACTTGCCCCAAATTACCTCCTCGACAGCCTAAAACAGTTCTTTGGCATTTGACCTGTGCACTCCAGCAACGAAAACACAGATTATAATCCTCGCCGGGACGTAAAATCAAGAACGAAAAAAAAGTAAAACCTTTAAAATACAGTCATTCACAGAAATTTACAGGGCGATCTTCAACCGGATTATCCTTTTCGAACCAAATACGAGGATTTCGGTACCGAAAATGGTTGAATTGGGGCGAAACTTCGCATTTTTTCATCTTTTCTGTCACTTTTCTTCCTGCCAATCTTTTGAGTGCGGCCTTGAAATTGGCTTTGAATTGGGTTTGTTTTTCGCTGCCCTTAATTCCATATTTCCTCATAATATCCTTTCACATAAGACTTTACGCCAATTCATCCTTCCGGAAATTGGGTTTGTTTTTTCAAATCGGTCTTTCAACCCCCAGATAAATCTGGGGGCTAAATATAATTGGCTCCATTCGACGTTGCTCAGGACAAGCTTGATTGGCTTTGAATTGGCTTTGTTTTTTCGCAGCCTTCAAAGCGTAAAATCTTCATAATGCCCTTTTAAATAGATACTTACGTTCATTTTGCCCATTTGCAAATTGGGTTTGTTTTTTCAAATTAAGCTCAAAATTTCGTCGTTTTCTACTCTTTTTCACCTGTTTTTTTCATTATTTTGGCTTTTTTACTTCTATATTTCTCAATTCTACTTACGACATACCACATACGAAATACGAATTCGTTAAGTATTATACGAATCTAAACGGATAAAGGCGGGCAAATTTCAAATAAATCTCCGTGAGACGCCGGTCTTATTGCATCAGGCATGAAACAGACTACCTGTTTCGTCAATCGTCCCTGCTCCCTGTTGCCTCGTGATCCGTGCCCCGGGGGATGGCTGCTGTTTCTATCTGCTTCGGTACAGCTCACCTGTGGCCTGGTCGGGACACGTTTTTACCTTTTACTCTTTTCTTTGATGTACCCGGTACATACAATAGCCTGTAAGTCGCCAGTACATCTTAAGAGCGGATCTTTGACTGATGGACATCTGATTATGAAGCGAATACTTGCAGTTATGGGAAGTCCTCGCAGAAACGGAAATACGCACATCCTTATCTCGAAAATAGTCGAAGGGGCACGGGCCCAAGGTGCAGTCGTCGATGAGCTGTTTCTTGGCGAGCTGGCTATTCGTGAGTGCGACGGCTGCCATGCATGCTGGAAGGGCAAAGAATGCAGCAAAAACGATGATATGCGAGCCATATATCCGGCGATAATTCAAAGCGACGTTATCATTTTCGGCACGCCCGTCTACTGGTATGGGCCAACCGCCCTGATGAAGGCGTTCATCGACCGGTTCGTTTATTTCAACTGCACCGAAAACAGGCAAAAAATAAAGGGCCTCTCCGCGGCGTTAGCCATCCCGTTCGAGGAAGACAACATCGAGACGGCCGGGGGTGTTGTCGAATTTTTCCAAAAGTCTCTGGCGTATCTGGAAATAAAGCTTCTCGGCCAAATTATCGTCCCCGGCGTGGGTGAAAAAGGAGCCATCCGAAGCAAGAGCCACTCCCTGCAGCAAGCATACGACCTCGGCCGAAACCTGGCGTAATCCAATACTCGATATTTGTAATGCTTATACAATTAACAATACACGGAAAGAAATGAAGAAAGAATATAAATTTTCGAAGATGAAGGGCCGGAAGAATCCTTATGCGAAGCACTTAAAGAAGCGGGGCCAAACAAGGAAAAAGAGGAAATTTTAACCGACTTTGTTGGCATTTTGGCCACATTTCCTGTTTTGCAGGTAAATGGCGGAGATGGGATTGTGGGTCACTTTTTGCTGGGGGATGTTTAGAACATCGAGGGCTTGCCGGATGGCGGAGCCGGCTTTATGGGGGTCATTTCCTTCGAATTCCAATTCAGCGGTCCAGCCGAGACCTTCAATGTATTCGACGGCGGTGAAAAAACCGTGCTGGGGAACTTCCCAGAGGCGGGCCTTTTCCTTTCTCAAAGAAAACCAGAATTCGAAGCCGAGATCGTCCAATAGCGTCCGGCACGTATCGAGCGGGCCCGTGAATGGCTACGTATATTATGACTACTATTCTCAATGTGATTTACGATATTCACCGGGTGACTTGCCCATGACTCGTACAAACTCCCGGGAAAAATGGCTGTGGTCGTAGAAGCCGCAATCGAGAGCGATGCACACGATGGTCTTGTTGGATTTGCTCAGGGCGGCGCAGGCCATGTGTACGCGGAAGCCGTTGACGAATCTGATGGGGGTCATGCCGAAGTTCTGGTGGAAGATTCGTTCGAATTGGCTAACCGACAGGTGGCTGATCGCGGCCATATCCTTCACGCTAATGCGTGTGTCATAATGTTCGCTGATGTAGTCAAGGATTTCTCCCATTTGGTGGTAGGGTTTCCAGGTGTCACCCAACTTGTGCATACTCTGGGTAATACCGGCCAGGCCGATGATTTCGCCTTGTTCGGAAGTCAACGGGATTTTAGTGGTGACATACCATTCGACCGTGCCGTCGCAATTGGGGACCATTTCTATAGCATTGATCATCGGTTCTCCCGTGGTCATGACGGCCTCGTCGCATCTCCGGTAGTTGGTGGCCAGATCTTCAGGAAACACATCCGCATCGGTCAGTCCGATGATGCCGTCTTTATTTTCGCACACCCCTATTTTTTCCACGAGGGCATGGTTGCCGGTGATGAATCTGCCTTTTAGGTCTTTGACAAAGAAACAGATGTCCATGACGTACTCAAAGAGAAGACTGATCTGGAGAGCCTGATTACTAAGCTTTTTGAGAAAATCGCGTTTGAGTTTTCGTCTGACCATAAGCCGCTCTATTCAGCTACCCATCCAATACTTACCAATACTTATATGGTTATACCCGTCCGTATGCCACTTATTTTTCAAACGATGCTGAAAACGTACACACAAACGCCTAAAACGTCCAATTTTTCAGCTCGCAAATAGGCGATAATGCGTTAGAGATGGGTGCTTTGAGAAAGAATAATGCGTGCTACTATAAACCATGAAAAGGAGGTATGATCTTGAGTGAGAAAAAGAGAGATGATAGGAAGAGCCCATTCCAAGGAGAAAGAAGCATGAGTTGCCTGCCAGAAAAATTAGTCACAAACGATGAATTGAAAGATTGAAGGTTGGGTATTTTCCGCTCGGGGACGCCCGACAGCGTATGTTGGGTGCGTCGCCCAATACATTCAAAGTACCCGTAAATGGTTAACGTAGAACAAAGTGAGGATAACTATGAGTAAGAGGATAACTATGAGTAAAAGGCTGGATCGTCGAAGGTTTATCAAGGAGTCACTCTTAACATCCGTAGGCGGCGCACTGGCAATGCAGGTGGGTGGACACCGGGTGTCTGCTCAAGATGTGACAAAAAAGTCTACTACAGCGCCCAATCAGCCGGCACCAAAGGACGTGTTGCCAGCCGGAAAAATCGGCAACCTTCATATCAGCCGCCTGTTGTTGGGCGGCAATCTACTCACCCATTTTACCCACAGCCGCGACCTGAGATACGTTTACAATCTGACAGCACACTATAACACGGAGGAGAAAATATTTGAGACTATGGCACTCGCGGAAGCCCATGGGGTCGATACGCTCGTTATACATACTGCTCCTGGAGTGATGAGTATGCTCAAGAAATATCGCTACGAGCGGGGCGGGAAGATGAAATGGATTATATGTCCTACAGCTCCGATCGACGCTCAATTGAAAGCTTACGGCAAACAGGTTCGGCAGATTATTGAGGAGGGTACTGATGCAATCTATCTATGGGGCGTCCATGGAGATAACCTTGTTTCTCAGGGCAAAGTGGATCTGATTGCAAAGGCTGTAGAAGTCGCCAAGGACTACGGCGTACCTTCAGGCGTCGGCGCCCACGACTTACGGGTAATAATCGAATGCGAGAAAAACAAAATCCCCGCCGATTTCTACATTAAGACGTTTCACCACCACAACTACCCCAGTGGGCCGAAGCCAAATGAACTGACGAGTGTAACTCGTGAGATTCCAGGTTACTGGTGCAAAAATCCTCAGAAAGTGATCGATTTCATGAAGGGCGTAGAGAAACCCTGGATTGCATTCAAGGTCATGGCTGCGGGTGCCATACCACCTGAAAATGCGTTTCAGTATGTTTTCGAAAACGGTGCCGATCATATCCTCGCAGGAATGTTTGATTTTGAGATCGCCGAGGATGCGCTCATTGCAAGTAGGGTGTTGACCAAGGTCAAGAGAACCCGCCCCTGGAGAAGTTAGTACAGTATGCCTAAAATGAGAATGACAAATGACCTATAATGCTTGTTACCGGCCAATGAGCGGGTTTACAAGTATTATCGGTCCGAATTGAAGAGGAGAATACTTATGAAGGATAGTAAAATTTCACGGCGGACTTTCATACGTAATAGTTCTCTGACGGCTGGAGGAATAGTTGTTGGTGCTTTCGCTACAAATGAATGCCCTTCCATTGAGATCGCCCAGCTGGCACCCAGGAAACCTGAGAAACTCAAAACGGTGCTGTGGATCGGCGGCCACTCGCACGACTTCGAGGCCATCGCCAAGATTACCACCGATTTTTTGGCCAAGCGTATCCCGGTGGAGATTGAGGTGGTCCGGGACGGTAGTTTTCTGGGCTCGCCCGACGCCAATCAGCTTGACGTAATCCTGATGAACCACTGTTACGATTCGGCCAAAGGTGTGCTGAACGAGGAGCAAAAGCAAGCATTGTTGGAGCTGGTACACGGCGGGACAGGCATTGTTGCTATCCACGCCTCGTACTACTCGTTTGTCAAGTGGGACGAATATCACGATAAGTTCTTTGGCGTCCGATTTACCCGGCACGAGGAAGTTGACGTTATGCTAGAAGTGACGATCATGGACAAAAAGCACCCGATTACAAGGACAAGGGGCCTGGATGAAGTATTTGAGGTGCACAGCGAGTTGTACGAATCGACACCGGTACCGAAAGATTGCTGCATCCTGGCTTATTCAAAGCAGGAAGGCCAGCCCCGACGACATCCGTCTGTGTGGACAAAAACGTACGGTGGTGGCCGTATTGTGACGATTCTTCCGGCTCATTGGCCCGATGCATACCACGTGGCCGGCTTCCAGAAGCTCATTGCCGCGAGTGTGCTTTGGGCGGCGCACAAAAAGTAAAAAAGTAAAAAGGAGTAAAACTATGATAAAGTTAGGTATGCACGTAGACAATTGGCGGCACTTCGACGTGTCGTACGAGGTTCCTTGCCAGGTCGCAAGGGATAACAAGATGGCATACGTAGAGTTCGGTACGATCGACGGGGACTACTTCATTGAGGCATTGGGGTATAATCCCCACATACCGCTTCATTCTGATCCTTTGACACTCAAGCGATACTTGGACTCGATGGGATTGAAAGTCTCGCAGCTCGATGCATCTTACCCTATGTCGTCTCCAGAGGGTCAGCACCGCGGTATCGGCTATACCGTTCGAGCTATTCAGTTCGCTAAAGCGCTTGAATGCCCATGCGTGGACACCACTGATGGCGGCTGCAAGCCGCAGGGATACACCGATGACGAAGTAATGGTCCTCATCAAGCAGTACTATCGTGTAGTGCTGGAATGGGCTGAAAAATACGACATTATCATCAACGTCGAACCTCATGGACCGTACACGACCAACCCGGACACCATGGAGCAAATCCTGAGCTTTTTCGACTCGCACTACTTGAGAATGAACTTTGATACAGGCAACGCGTTCATCGCTGGGCAAGATCCAGTGAAGTTCCTCAGACGCTTCCGAGATAAGGTCTCACATTGCCACATCAAGGACGTCAGCGAAGAGCTTGCAAAGGCTGTACGGGGTGGACAGACAGGAATTGCCTCGTCTGTGGTGAGTATCGGTGAAGGGGTCAACGCTGACAATATAGCTGGGTGTATCGAACTGTTGAAGGAAATCAACTGGGATGGCGTTCTCTCCATAGAATGCGAAGCAGCGCCCGGTAAGATTGAGCAAAGCATCGAGTGGCTGCGTAGTGAAATCTCCCGATAGAACGTTGTCAACTATTGATGTAGATTAAGATTAAAGATTGAGTAATCATTATCGGGTGAGTTGCCCAATACTAACAGAATACCCGTAAACGGTCACATGGAAAGGATAGTATTATGCACGTACGAAGAGCATTTACGTTAATAGAACTCTTGGTGGTTATTTCTATTATTGCGGTATTGATGGCGATATTGATGCCGGCACTAAATCGTGCTAGAGAACAGGGTAAACGTGCAGCCTGCCTTAGCAATCTCAAGCAGTTGACCCTTGGGTGGATTATGTATGCAGATGATAACGACGACAAAATCGTTCAAGCCGATACGAGTAGCAAAGACGCCTGGGTGAGATGGCTAGGTCGGGAGGGTTCCGAACAAGAGCGAATGGAGGATATCAGGTCAGGGTTGCTGTATTGCTACTGTCCAGATGTGAAGCTCTACAAATGCCCAACAGGGATCCGCGGAGAGATAGTGACTTACGCCATAGCGAACTCTATGCATGGCTATGAGGGGCCATCCGGAACCGATCCGGTCTTCTATCGAAGAGTGCAGATCAAGAGATCAAATGAAAGGGCTGTTTTTATCGATGAGGGTCGATTGAGTCCCAGCAGTTGGGGGATTTGGTATGATCAGGAACGGTGGTGGGACCAGGCTACGGCACGCCATGGTGATGGGACGAACTTCTCTTTTGCGGACGGGCACAGTGAATACTGGAAGTGGAAAGACCCGCGCACCATAGAGATTGCCAAGATGGATTATAACTACTGGCAATATACGGGCCGTTTCGAACTCAGTCTATCTTCAACACTGGGCAATCCGGATTTGTACAGGGTGCAGAAGGCTGTGTGGGGAAAATTAGGCTATACGCCAAGCCAATAGCAAACATGGTTTTTTCTGCCTATTGTGCTGTTGGAGAAAGGAGGTGATGCCGGATGAAAATTGCTATGTGCGGATACAAATAAAGTGTAGGTAGAGAATGTGGAAATTATTATCGGTTGTTTTGTTTTAACTCTTTTTGGAGGAAAACTATTATGTGTAAGAAATTGATCTATTTAGTTTCTTTTGTTTTGGTGCTAAGCTTGGTTCTGACAAGCGTAGCCGAAGCTACTGACCCCAATCTTGTCGGCTGTTGGCCGTTTGATATGAGCGCCGACGACTTTAGCGGCAACGGCAACCACGGAACCATCCACGGCAATCCGGAGTGGGTGCCTGGGAAATTCTTTGAAGCTCTGCACTTTGATGGGGTGGATGATTATGTTAAACTCACAAACCAGCCTCCTATAACGAATGGATTTACGTTTAGTGCATGGGTGAAAAGGAATGGTGATATTCCTTCAACTCAAGAGATATTTAACAACAATCAATTTTTCTTGAGAACAACGCCAGAAAGTGAGATTTCAAATAATCCGTTTGAAGCATTTGTTAAATTGTACGATGGTTCTATGGACCCAAGCGCGGCTTCTACCATAGGACAATACCTGACAGCGAGGAGCAACGTGGCTTCTACCATAGGACAATGGTTTTTCGTTACTGTAACTTGGGATAAAACTACACTCAAAATATACGTGAACGGTGAACTAAAAGGCAGTTCTACAAAGTCAGAAGAAGGAGAGTTAATCTCTACGACAGTAGAAGCTCGCATCGGAAGGAGTGAACAAACAGACGTGGATGCCAATCCTTTCAACGGTCTCATCGACGAAGTCCGCATCTACAACCGTGTGCTAACTCAGGAAGAGATTCAGCAGACCATGACGACACATGCGTCTCATCAAGGAGCTTTATATCCTGAGCCTGCTATTAAGGCGATAGATGTGCCGCGAGATGTGACCCTTAGTTGGACACCGGGAGAATTTGCAGCGCCGGTAAATGGACACAAAGTTTACTTTGGTGAAAGCTTCGATGATGTCAATGATGCCACCGGTGGTGTCGCTCAGAGTATTAACAGTTATGATTTACCACAACGCCTTGATTTTGGCACGACTTACTATTGGCGGGTTGATGAAGTCAATGCTCCGCCCACTAGCCATATAGAGCTTAAAGGTAATGTCTGGAGTTTTACGACCGAGCCGATTGCTTATCCCATCGAAGATGTAAATGCCACGGCTTCCAGTGCATTACTGAATATGGACCCGGAAAATATTATCAACGGTTCGGGACTGGATGCTGATGACCTGCACTCAACAGAACAAACGGATATGTGGGTGAGTGGCAGTGAACCGAACGGGGCCTGGATAGAATATGAGTTCGACAAGGTTTATAAACTGCATGAGATGTTGGTATGGAACTCTAATCAAACAACTGAGCCTGTTGTTGGCTTCGGTATCAAGGAAGCCACGATTGAGTATTCGGTTGATGGAACTAACTGGGCTATATTGGGCGTTACTCATGAGTTTGCCCAGGCGCCTGGCGTGGCTGGTTATGCATGCAATACTGTTGTTGATTTTAATAACGTGGTAGCTAAATACGTTAAGATCATTGCCAACGGCAATTGGGGTGGCATTGTGCCTCAGTACAGTCTGAGCGAAGTGCGTTTCTTGCATATACCTTTGCGCGCAAGAGAACCGCAGCCGGAGTTGGGGGCGACAGACGTGGATGTGAATTTAATCCTCAACTGGAGAGCGGGAAGAGAGGCGACCGAGCACGATGTCTATATCAGCACCGATGAGCATGCAGTGATAGACGGTAATGTACCTGTTAATACTGTTAATGAAGCCCAGGATGGTCCCTTACCACTCGATTTAAGCGAGACTTATTACTGGAAGGTTAATGAGGTCAATATAGCTGATGTTCCAATGATGCTGGAAGCTGACATCTGGAACTTCTCAACTCAAGAATATCTTGTTGTAGATGGATTTGAACTCTATAATGACCTTAACCCTGATGAGCCCGGCAGCAACAGGATATTTAATACGTGGATAGACGGATACGACAACCCGGCAGTAAACGGTTCTATCGTTGGTTATGATGATGCTCCTTTTGCTGAGCAAAGTATTGTTTCTGGCGGCAAACAGTCGATGCCGTTTTTCTATGACAACAGTACTGCCGCTTATTCAGAGGCAACAGTGAATATTGCTGATCTGCCGATCAGCCAGGATTGGAGCAAGAGTGGCATTAAGGCCTTGGCGCTATGGTTCTACGGCGATCCAAGTAATACTGCGCAGCCGATGTACGTGAAGCTCAACGGCTCCAAGGTAACATACGATGCTGATGCAGATAACATAAAGCGAACGGTGTGGCAGATGTGGTATATTGACCTGGCCTCGCTCGGCATGAGCCTCAGCAATGTTACTGAGTTAAGTATTGGCTTTGAGCGCAGCGGATTTACTGGCGGTTCGGGAAATGTTTACTTTGATGATATCCGTCTGTATCCTTATTCTTATGAGCGTCAGTTGATAACACCGGCCGAGCCCAATACCGCTGGTCTGGTAGGACACTGGATGTTTGACAAGGGTTCCGGCACTGTCGCCGTTGACTCAAGCGCCAAGGGCAACGACGGGACTCTTAACGGTGGCCCACAGTGGGTTGCCGGCCAGATAGGTGGAGCGCTGAATTTTAACAGCACAGATGATTATGTTGATATCAGTTCATCTTCAAGTTTAGAAAGTATGACTGATGTAACACTCTCGGCATGGATTAAAGCTGAAACCTTACAACCTGTTCAGGAATGCACAATTGTAAGAAGAGACGCATGCGGACTACCTGGTGTAAGAACCATTTATCTTATGGATTTATTTACTGATGGTCACTTGCGATTGTTTTTTTGGGGTAAAGATTCTGCAGATATGACAATCGGAACCAGCACAACTGATTTGAGAGATGGGAATTGGCACCATGTTGCTGTAGTTAGAGATAATGGAAATACTAAAGCTTATGGCTATGTTGATGGAATTGTTGCAATTGATGTTACTGATATAGCAGATGGTTCTTTTGAGAGTGCTGATACTAGTGTTTATATCGGTCAATACGATCGTGATAATAGCAATAGTCAATTCAAGGGCACAATCGACGAAGTCTGCATCTACGACCGAGCACTGAGCCCAGCAGAGATTGCGTGGCTTGGTGGCATGAGTAATCCTTTTGACAAGCCGTTTTGACATACGTCAAGGCAGTGTGTACTATGCCGAACTAACGGATTAGCAGCTTGTCCCGTAGCATTGTCAAAGACGGCCTTATGCTACGGAGCTTGAATAGCAATTAGGGATTTGTATTATTTCGGGGCCTATACCGACCGATTCGGTATAGGCCCCTTTTTGTCTTTGCGTCACGAAATTAAACGTCGAGGTTCTGGACTTCGAGGGCGTGTTCCTGAATGAAGTTCCGGCGTTTTTCCACGTCGCCGCCCATTAAGATACTAAAGAGCCGGTCGGCCTCGCCCGCGTCGTCGAGCCTGACGCTCAGCAGGGTCCGCGTTTCCGGATTCATTGTCGTGTCCCACAACTGATCGGCGTTCATTTCGCCCAGACCTTTGAAGCGTTTTATCTCGATCCCTTTGCCGCCAATCTGCCTGATACCGGCACAGATATCGCCCAGCGCAGCAACGTCGTAATTGTCCTGACCGTTGATAAGCTGGAACTTGGTCTGCAAAGCTTCGCCCGAAACAGCTTTGGCGGGCTTCAGCAGGAAATCTTTCAAATCCACATCCAACCGCTCTCTGAGCTGTTCGTTTATCTGATTGATTCGGTCGACCTCATGGAGTTCTTCGGCAACAACCGTATCTTCCTCTTCGCCCTCAGCAACAGCTTTGGATAGCTCTTTCAGTTCGTTGACCTTCTTTTCGTATTCCTCTCTTTTGTAATAGATTTCCTCCTGATCTTCGGCGAAGAGACGGAAGGGCGGCAGTCCACCTTTAGATGGATTGTAATAGGCGGTGACAAAGTCGTTGAAGATAATACCCCGCCTGCTCAAAACGGCAATGATTCTTTCGGCCTCGGCCAGTATCTTTACAAGCTCGGCCATCTTTTTCCCGGAGACACGAAATCCGGCGCCCTGCTCTTCGGTCTTGTCTTTTTTCGTTTTGCCGCCGTAACCGCTCCTGATGAGAAGCTCTGTGCCCTCAAGGCCGCGGGTAATCATCCGCTTACGCATCTGATTCTCGCTGAGAACATACTCGGATTTCTTTTTGCCCTTGACCTTAACCTCGTACAGCGGTGGTTGAGCGATATAAATCATATTCGCCAGAAACAATTGCTGCATTTGTCTGAAGAAAAAGGTCAGCAGCAGCGTTCGGATATGGGCGCCGTCGATGTCGGCATCGGTCATCAATATTATCTTGCCGTATCTGCACCTGCCCAGATCGAACTCGTCGGTGCCGATGCCGGTTCCCAATGCGCTGATAATGGTCCGAATCTCATCGTGTGCCAGCATTTTTTCCAGCCGAGCCTTTTCCACGTTGAGGATTTTTCCCTTAAGCGGCAGGATTGCCTGGATTTTTCTATCCCGCCCGGCCTTTGCCGAGCCGCCGGCCGAGTCACCTTCGACTATGAAGACTTCCGTGCTGGTCTTTTCTTTACTCGCACAATCCCACAGCTTGCCCGGCAGGTTGGCGGTGCTCAGCGCCCCTTTTCGCCTGGTCAGCTCTCGGGCCTTCCTGGCGGCCTCTCTCGCCGCAGCGGCCTGGATGGCCTTGTTCAAAATCCGCTTGGCCTCCGACGGATGCTCTTCCAGATAGAGACCCAACTGTTCGTTAACGGTGGTCTCGACAAAACTGCCCACCTCCGGATTGGTCAGCCGGACTTTTGTCTGGGCCTCGAAGTGCGGGTCGGCAAGTTTTACCGCCACTACCGCCGTCAAGCCCTCACGCAAATCTTCGCCGGTCGTACCCTGACTGTTCTTAAGCAGGTTATTGCTCCGGGCATAATAATTCATCGTCCGCGTCAAAGCGGTCCGAAAGCCCGAAAGGTGAGTGCCGCCATCGATATTGCGAATGTTGTTGGCAAAGACTAACACGTTTTCGTTATAACCGTCGTTGTACTGCATCGCCACTTCGCAGCTCAGCATTGCCTTGGTATCTTCCCTGGACAAATGGACAACTTCTTTATGAAGCGTTTCTTTGCCCTCGTTGAGATGTTTGACGAAAGCCCTGATCCCATCGGCGAATTCGAACACCTCTTTTTTCTTGTTCCTGTCGTCCCTGAAGGAAATCTTCAGCCCGCCGTTAAGATATGCCAGTTCCCGGATTCTTTTGAGCAGCGTATCGTACGCAAATTCGGTATCGCCGAATATTTCCTCATCGGGCTTAAAAGCTATTTTTGTGCCGCGTTTAGTGGTCTCGCCTATTTCTTTAACACTGCCCTTGGCGATGCCTCTTGCGCACTCGAAATGATACTGCTTCCCGTCGCGATACACGTCGGCTTCGAGCCATTCGCTCAGGGCATTTACCACGCTGACACCCACGCCGTGCAGCCCACCGGCCACCTTATAGCTGTTGCTGTCAAATTTACCGCCGGCGTGCAGCTTCGTGAGCACGACTTCCAAAGCGCTGACTTTCGCGTCCTTATGCATTTCGACCGGGATACCTCGTCCGTCATCCTCCACCGAGCAGCTTCCGTCGGGATGGATCCGGACGCTGATGTTATGACAGGTCCCTGCCAGAGCCTCGTCGATGGAGTTGTCCAAAACCTCATAGACCAGATGATGCAGTCCTGCGCTGCTGCGGTCGCCGATATACATATCAGGCCGCTTGCGCACCGCCTCCAGGCCCCCGAGGATTTTTATGTTACTTGCGTCATATTTATGGTCCTTCATACCAATTCTCTGCCTCTCTTATATATCGTCTTTGTTCACTGATAAACTATTGAAGTTCTTGAGGTTCTCGCTCCTGAGATTACCGCTGAAAAGTTACGCTTCAGGCGACGACGAGCTTGATCTTCGTGAGCCTTACTCTCGGACATTGCCGCTGCAGCTCTTCGAGAAGCTCCGAACTGCATAACTGTAACTCGTACATATAAGACGGCGAATCGGCCAGCACTGTCAACTGGCCGCCGGAAATATCGACAATTTCACAATGCCCGCAAAGTTCAGCCGGAAGCAGCCGGCTCCAGACTTCTGCGACCTGGCTGAATCGGGCCTGCTGCGGCGAAATCCGCTTGTCCATAAGCTGCTGAGCAACCTGACCCAGGTTGGCGGCACGGTACGTTTTCCATGATCTTCGCCACCTGGTGGCATTTAATAATCGTTCTTCCTCATCCATAATACATTGTTCACAAAACTCAAGAAGTCCGCTTCCATCCGGCCCTCATTAGTTATCCCAAGTTAATCGGCATCAGAACGTAGAGAAAATTTGTCCCGCTTTTAATAAGGCCCGGCCTGTCCGACTGGCCCAGTTCGAAATCAAATTCCGGCGTTTTGATGACTCTCAAAACATCGATTAAGAATTGCGGACTAAAGCCGATCTCGATCGGCTCGCCCTTGTAATCGACAGGCATATCGACCTGCGCATCGCCGGTCTCGGGAGCCCTGCAGGAAAAGACCATTTTCCCCTTTTCCAGCGAGAGTTTAATCCCTCTCGATTCCTCGCTCGTCAGCAGCGACGCCCGGCGAACGGCGCTGAGCGTCGCTTCGGTCGAAAGCGTCAGTTTCTTATCGTAATCGGTCGGGATGATGTCCTCGTATTTCGGGAAGTTGCCCTCGACCAGGTTCGAACTTATCACAACGTTCGCACAGCTAATCAGAATCTGGTTGTCGACGAGCTTTACGGCGACGGCATCTTTTTCGCCGGCGCCGATTTTGTCCAGCAGGCCCATCGCCTTGCCCGGCACGAGAATATTTGCCGGCACCTCGCCTTTCGGCGCCGCGGCTAAGCCGACCCGGCAGCGCGCCAGTCTTCTGCCGTCGGTGGCGACCAGCATCAGCTTCTTGTCCTTAATCTCCCACAGCACGCCGTTAATTGCGTAACGGGTGCTCTCCTTGGCAGCGGCGAAAAGACACTGCTCGATCCCCGCCTGGAGATTGGAAAGGGAAATCTTTATATCGCCGGTGCCATCGAAATCCCGGACCACCGGATACTGGCCCGGCTCGTGTCCGTAGATTGTGAAGTGGCTGTCGGCGCCTTTGATCTTGCAGGCGCCCTCGGAGGACTCCAAAACCAGAACCTCATCGACGCTCTCGCGCACAATCGCCGCCAGCCGGTCCGCAGGGATGATAACTTCGCCCGGCTTGTCGACCTGAACCTCGGAGATTAAGTAGTTGATGCCGACCTCAAGGTCCGTCGCGCACATCCGTACTTCCTTCTCACTGGCGGTGATTTGCACGCAGCGTAAAATCGGCTTCGGCGTCCGGCTCGGCACCACGGAAGTCAAAAGGCCCAGGGCCTCGGCAAGTGCTGTTCTGTTGAAATTTGCCTTCATAATAAACCTCTATGTTTAATTGCAAAAAGGGTCAAAATATCGCGTTTTTCACGCTCCTGAATAAACAGCATAGTTTACAACGAAACTCACGCTTCCACAAGCTTTTTTCGTAAAAAAGCTGACGCTGACTGCACACAAATCTTTGCCTAACTTAACACGTTCGTAGCCCTTGATTTAACGCTTTATGCCGCCGGAACATACACCTATAATAGCCACACTAAGGGAATTTAATACGAACGATGAAAAAGACGACAGGTCATTTCGACCGAAGTCCCAAAGGGACGAAGTGGAGAAATCTATTCAAAACAGATTCCTCGACTCAGTCTTCGACTTCGCTCGGAATGACCGTGAGGGAGTGCGTAAAATGACCGAACCAGACTCACAAAACGAGAAATCAAAAGAAGAACGAAGGTATGATCCTGAGCTTCTCAAGAAAGGTCTGCGTTGCGACCTTGACCAATACGAAATGCTCAAACGCTGCTCGGATAAAAAAGATATTACAGAATGGCATCATTGGCGAAAGAAATATCCCAATGAAGAAATTTGGCTGGAAGGAGCAGATTTATCTTTTACATATTTGGAAAATGCTTATTTAAAGTATGCCAAACTGAAAGAAGTCTTTCTGGGTTATGCTAATCTAAATGAAGCAAAACTCAGATGTGCTGATTTGGAAGGTACAAAAGGAGCTTATATACGTTTGAAAGGGACGGACTTATTAAAAGCTAACATAAAAGGAGCTACATTAATAGCTGCCATAGTTGATGGTTCAACGATCTTTTGGAAGTGTGAAGTTGATAAAGAGACAAATTTTGAAGGAGTTGCCCTTGATAGTTGTCGTATTGATCCTGCGACGAAGCAGCTTTTGGAATACAATATCCGGCGAGAGATTTGGAAGAAGTGGTATATTTATAAAGACTGGCAAACAGAATGTAAAAAGAAAAGACATGTCATTATTCGATCATTAATGTATCTTATAAGATGGTTCTGGTCATTCAGTGATTATGGTTGGAGTACTTGGAGAATTATAGGCTGCTTTTTCGGATTAGCACTGTTTTTTGCGGCTATATACTCATTCTTTGCATTTTTATCACCTCCCGGGATTGTTAGCAATTTAGAGATAGAGCCGCATTTGCCTTTGTGGCATTATGGAGTGTTGGTTTTCATACGACCAATTTATTTTTCCATAGTTACAATGACGACGCTCGGATTCGGAGATATGTATGCGAATGCCCAAAGTATTTGGGGGCATATTTTACTTACGTTTCAGGTGATTTTAGGGTATGTTCTGTTGGGTGCGTTGGTGACTCGTTTTGCGGTATTGTTTACGGCCGGTGGACCGGCAGGGAAATTTGCAGATGAAAAAGAAAAAGAAGACAAAAAAAAGTAAGAGAAGAACAGATGATATTCGTAATCAGGCCTTCGATGCGATGGGGCAAATTCTTGAGCTGATAAATGCCTTCTGCCTGAATCATCTCAATGAAGAATATTGCGAGTTGTGCGAAGACCTTACATGGGCTGCTTTTGAAGAGGATTTGCCATTCGAAAAGGGCAAGCCGGCCGGTTGGGCCAGCGGGATCGTTCACGCTATCGGCTTTATCAACTTCCTTCAGGACCCCAGCCAGTCCCCGCACATGACATCAGCTCAGATAGCTGAGGGATTCGGTGTCTCTCAGCAGACGATGCAGAACAAATCAAAAATCATCCGCGACAAGTTCGACCTGATGCAAATGGATCCGGACTGGTGCCTGCCCTCAATGATCGGGGACAACCCGATGGTCTGGATGCTGGAGGTCGACGGACTCATTGTAGATGCCCGCACCGCCCCGCTCGAATTTCAGCAGGAGGCATACGGGCTGGGATTGATTCCCTACGTCCCCGGCGAAAATTTGCCGCAGGAACCTGAGCAGCAATCCGACGCCGGGACAAGGATTATAGAATTTCCTTCCGAACGGAACAACACACCTGATTCACAATCCCCTCAGAAACAAAAGGACGAAGGGCCGAATCTGTTCGAAGAACACGACCAGTAGAGACAGAAGGGAATAGTGAATGACCGATACTGAAATAGAATATCCTGAACCGAGTCACGAGCCGCAAGTGTCTGGCGTTGAATTACGAGCCACGAGTGACGCTGGTGTTGCCACCGACGAGAAAACACGACCAGTGACGTCCGGTATTGCACTGCGATGCGTCGGCGGCGGCGTGCTAATGGGCATGGCGAACCTCGTACCCGGCATCAGCGGCGGCACTATGCTGCTGGCTGCAGGCATTTACCCGCGATTCATCGGCTCGCTGGCCGACGTTACCTCGCTGAAGTGGCGGAAGTCCAGTCTACTGACGCTCGCTCTGGTGCTGGGGGCGGCTGCCGTGACTATACCGCTGTTGGCGGGAACCGTCAAAGACCTGGTACTCAATCACCAGTGGGTAATGTACAGCCTGTTCATCGGGTTGACCCTGGGTGGCGTGCCGGTCGTGTGGAAGATGATTGACCGGGCGACTGCTGGGGTTTGGATCGGCGCGATCGTTGGATTCGTGGTCATGGCGGCAGTGGCGTCGATCCAATCGCTGGGAGTCGAAAAGACGGCTGCTTCAGACAGCCTGCCGCTAATGTTCACCGCGGGCATAATCGGTGCCAGCGCAATGATTCTGCCGGGCATCAGCGGCGGATACCTGATGCTTGTGCTCGGCGTCTATGTACCGGTTCTTGGGGCTATCGATAAAGTAAAGGAGGCGGCCATGAGCGCCAACTTCCCACAGGCGATCCCCCCCATGCTAACAGTCATTATTCCGCTCGGCGTAGGGGTAGTGATCGGCGTGGTCGCGGTGAGCAACGCCCTGAAATGGCTGCTGGCTCGCTATGCGCGACCGACACTCGGTGTATTGCTCGGGCTGTTGGTCGGAGCGGTCGTCGGACTGTGGCCGTTCCAGGAGCCGGTCATGCCGGTGCCCGGGCAGGTGGTCAAGGGGCAGGTGATGACCGAGGAAAAAATAACGGAGCTCGACAAGGATAATTGGCCGACCCGGAAGTTTACCCCCGCGGCCGGTCATGTTGTCGGAGCGATGGGAATGGTGCTCGTAGGCTTTACGGTAACGATGGCGATTGCCCGGTTCAGCCGTGAACGCAAAGCTGCGCTGGCGGGCGAGGCAAAAAACAGCTCGTAGCGACCATCAGGCCCTCGATGCAACGGCATGATGGTGGATAAGGTGAGTCGCGTTAATATTTACCGGCTTTTTGAGTACCTTGGTCGTCGGCGGTCCGATATGGTTCTTCATTGTAGACGAGCTGATAGGCTGGAAGGGGAAGGGCGAGAAAATCCGGCCCTTCGTCGAAAAAAATTTCAACTGGTTTTCTCTGGTGTTTGTCGTATTATTGATTGGTGGATTGCTTGTGGTAAAATGGTTTCATTAGGAAACCCCCCGGTGGAACCGGGGGCTAAATATTGAGTTTTCATTATGAACGATCAACAAAAACAAACACTCCTGAAAGTTGCCCGCGATACCGTCGAAGCGGTAATCAGGCAACAGAAAATCACGACGCCCGATCCGGACGATCCTGAATTGAACGCTCCGTGCGGCTGCTTCGTGACATTGAAGAACCGCAACCGGTTGCGCGGCTGCATCGGCCAATTCACCTCCGATGGTCCTCTGATTGAATTAGTTGCCGAGATGGCGAAGGCCTCGGCGACCGGCGACCCGCGTTTTCTCGCCGATCCGATTACCGCCGACGAACTGGAGAAGTTGGACGTTGAGATTTCCGTCCTCTCGCCGCTGAAGCGGACGGATGATCCGCTGAGCCTCCGCCTGGGCGTTGACGGCATCTACATAAGGCGAGGCCATGCTTCCGGCTGCTTTTTGCCCCAGGTCGCCACCGAGACCGGCTGGAGCAAAGAGGAATTTCTTTCCTACTGCTGCGCTCATAAAGCGGGCCTCGCCGCCGACGCATGGAAAGATCCGCAAACGCAAGTCAATCTTTTCACCGCCGAAGTATTCGGAGCGGACTTCAAAGACATATAGTTTTTAAGCGAGAGACTCCGGCAGTAAATCTTCAACAATTCGCAGGCAGTATTTCTATTCGGCCGGCCATTAGTTTAGACGAAAAATGATGCCCGTGCGGACAAAATATTTTGGATTTACCGCTATTTACTGCCGATGGTACAAACAGCGAGGAGTTTAAGATGCGATTCTTGATTTAATTTAATCCCGGCAAGGCGGAGGATTGCCGGTTTAAATGCCTAACCGTTCGATTGGAGGAAGGTTTGTGCTGAGAAAGTCTACGCTGATTGTGATCATTGCAATTGTCTGCCTTGCCGGCCGTCAGTCCGATAGCATCGAGGCCGGAGAAGCCGGCGCCGAGCAGCAAGATGTCCGTACCGGGATGATCGAATATTTACGGCAGCAGAATCCGCCGGAACTAAAGGCGGTTGAAGTCTGGAACAATCAGTATGGCCCGGGGCTGAAACTGACTACCGCCCACTATGAGATTTTCACGACGCTTTTAGAGCCTTCGATACTTCGGCATAGCCCCGGATTAATCGAGTCGGCATATAAGGCCTATAATCTTCAATTGCCCGAACCGATCGAGACGAGAGTCAAGTTCACGATTTATCTTTTCGCCGACCGCCGGCAGTGGGAGGATTTCACGAACAACTTCGCCGGCGAGCAGGCGGCAATCTTCCGCCGGATAAAGGCCGGCGCGTATTGCCATAATGGCGCGTGCGTAGCGTATGACATCGGCATCGAACGAACTTTTTCCGTTCTGGCCCATGAGGGATGGCATCAATTCAGCAGCAGGCATTTCAAGTTTCGCCTGCCGAGCTGGCTCGACGAAGGTATTGCAATGTTATTCGAGACGCGGGTAGCCGGGGATGGGACATTTGATTTCGCGCCGGCCAAAAACGCCTATCGACTGGATGGGCTGAAAAAGACGATGTTAAGAGATAAAATGCTGCCGCTACGAAACTTGATCGCGACAACCCCCGGCGACGTGCTGGCTACCGATCGGACCGAAGCGGTACTGGGTTTCTACAGCCAATCTTACGCCCTGATACGTTTCCTGCGGGAATCCGGCGGCGGCGAAAGACTGGGTGATTATCGCCGGCTGCTCGCGGACGGCCTGCGGGGAAACTGGCCGCTCGATGAGGTGAGCAAGAAAATCGCCGCCGATAGAAATATCCCACGAAATATCCTCTGGAATCATCTCGTTAGTCTGGTATTATTTCACGAGTATATCGGCGATGATTATGAGCCGGTCGAGAAAGAATACCTGGCCTTCTGCCGGCAAATTGTCGCTGATGAGCCAAAGCAATAAAAACAATACGAGACACCGCCCTAAGGCGCAGCATAGGAAGAATAAATGCCCGAAAAGTATCCGGCACCTCTCATTTTAGCATCGGCTTCACCTCGGCGCAGGCAGTTAATGACCGAAGCCGGCTACGAGTTTATAGTAGTGTCGCCGGAAGTCGACGAATCAACTTTTAATGCGGAGAAGGCGAATCCCGTCGAATACGCTGAACGGCTGGCGCTGGCCAAGGCGAAAAGTGTCGCCTGGGAGCACCCGGACTCATTTGTAATCGGCGCCGATACTATCGTGGATTTTGCAGGCCGGATCATCGGCAAGGCCGCCGATGCCAGAGAGGCCGAGCAGATTACCGGAAAACTCTTCAGCGCGCCTCACAAGGTAATCACCGGTGTGGCAATTGTCAGGCTCAGTGACGGGGCGGAGCTGGTTCAGAGTGACAGCACGACCGTTTATCCCAGGAAAATGACGCCCGGGCAAATCGCGGAGCACATCAAAGGCGGCTCTTGGCGGGACAAAGCCGGCGCGTATGCCATACAGGAGACCGGCGACGAATTCGTCGAAAAAATCGAGGGTAGCCTGACAAACGTAATGGGCCTGCCGATGGAACTGCTCGAATCGCTCCTTGCCCGACTGAAAGTGTCTTTTGAATAATAACAAAAGGGCCGCGAGCGCGATGCTCACAGCCCTTTGATAACTTTAATGTGCTTTAATTCCACAAGACCGACCCCGACGTTTATGGCCGAAAGTATGCATACACGTCTTCTTAGACTTCTTCGACTTCTTCGATGAGATGATTCGAACTTCGTCGGTCCCGGATACTATCGTTCCGTCGTTAATTTGGGCCGTCAGCGTAGCCTCTGTGCTGTCCTGATCCAGGTCCAGCTCCTGCGTCCTGAAATGGAACATCATATCATCGTCGCCATCGTGATCGACGTCCGCGAGCTTCCAGCGTTTGGACGCTGCTCCGGCGAATTCTGCAGTGGCCGGGTCAATCGTTGCGGCATCGAAATTATCCGTCGTCAAGACCGCGACCGGCACGACCCCTTTGGACTTGAGATTGATGCTGTTTTGATCGCTGCCGGGCTTGATGTCAATCTGCACCTCTATAGGGCCGCCACCAGACGTGTCAACTAAGTAGATTGGCACGTTACTGGCGCTACTGGAGAATATAAGAAGGCTAACGGTTGTCCCATCGGCATAGGTTACTTCCAATGTCCCGCTGCCGTCCACGGTGAAAAAGTTGCCCGAAGGATCTATCGTACCGTTGTCTACAATAAAGCCAGTACCATGTACTGTCACAGTAGAACCGTCGAATACGGCTATTCCGTCCTGATCAGCTATACCACCGTAGATGTTGACGAAACTGCCGGCGTAAGCATCCACATAGTGCACTATGGCGTTAGCGAGAAGATTGAGTGTGGCCCCGTTGTCAACGTACACTCCATAGTAAATTTCAGCATTCAAATCAACAGGTGTGTTACCCGCGGTTACAAACAAGTAGTTCTGGGAGACATCAATCTGCTCGGCCACAGATGCTGGTGCGGCACACAGCAAAATCGCCAGAATGCACGATACAATTGTAGTTAATTTGACCTTGAGACTTTTTTTCCGCTTTTCCATCGCTCCACTTCCCCCAAATAGAGCTTACCGGTTTCTATTAACGAGATAACATCAATTAAAACACCGTATCGGAGGCGGTTGTAATTATTTCAAGCCTGATCCTTGTAATGAAAGAAATGTCCTTGCAGAACAACTCATTTAACAATTCCCCCTTGTAAAATGATCTTGCCTATATAAACAATACGGAATAATCCGGCTAAAGCAAACCATAATTACCTAATAATGATACTCTCTACAAGACTGGAATTACTATAGGACCAACTAAATCCCAAGAAACACGAAAAAAAGGTGAAAATCAACCATTCGACCCGAATAGAACGACTGCAGGGAGGTTTCAGAAATAATCCGTAGATTTGAATAATGACCAAAGGGCTGCAAGTTGACGCTCGCAGCCCTTTGGTTAAAAATATTTACGCTAAACGCACGTTAAAGATTAAATCCTACTTCTTACGTTTGTCGTGGGGAACTCGGATTTCCACTATCGCTGTTGATGAATTATCGGCGTCATCGGTGGCAGTAATCGTTACGGTATAAGTCCTGCCATCACCTGAGCCTGACCGCTCGGCACGTAATCTAAGCTGAATTTCCCCTGTTGTACTATCAACCGAGTCAATTACCCAGTCGTCTTCATCGAATTCGTTGCTTGTGACCTCGACATCCAATGTGACAGGTCCGCCGCTGTTGTCCTCAGCATTGGCCTGAATGGTAATGGGAATGAGCTGGTGATTCGGGGGCCACAGCATCGTCTTGTTGGCGGTCGGTGCCAGCGTTGGTGCTTCGGTGTCGGAAACATTTACGGTTACCGCTACTCCAAATTCTGAATTCACACCATCACTGACTGCGATAACTAACACGTTAGGCCCCAGTTCAAACGGTGCAGTACCGCCGGTGCCTGTTAGTTCAGCAATGCTTACCGAATCACCACCGGCTGGAGGTGTGACAGTGCCGGATTCAAGCACAGTAGCGCCCTTAAGCCAGTTGTATGTAAGCAGATCCCCATCAAAATCAGCCATCTCCGCACCAATTGAAATTGGATCGCCAATGCCAACCACGATAGAAGTAGTAGTGGGTGTTACCGACGGTTGTGAATTGAAGACTGACAGGTCCATCAGGTCCGTGCTCAGAAGAAGCCCGTCACTTACCTCCAGCGTCAGGGTATAAAGTTCTGAATATACGCCGAGTAGATTGAAAGCAGTAATTCCCGCCAGGTCAAGTGTGACCTCGCCACCATCAGGTACAGTAGTCGGTCCCTTGAGTTCCGTGCTCCCATCAAGCCATCGGTACGTCAAATCATCCCCGTCACCATCTGTAGCTGTGCCCAGCAAGACGGTTATGGACTGTTCGGAGGTAAATATACTAACGTCTTCGCCTGCATAAGCGGTAGGAGAATTGTTCTCACTGCCCGTGCTATCAAATTGAATGTTGGAAGTCGTGGAGAAAGTAAGTGTCGTCGTGGCGGTATCACCTTCGTATGTGAAAGTCAAGTCTCCATTCCAACCATTTGTACCATCATCAACGACGACCTCGTTGGTGACTGAATCGTAGTGTCCTGCGCCCAAGGTAGTAACAAAGCTGTCATAAGTACCGTAGATCGTGATACCAACTCCCCCCGGTGCCGAAATTGTCCCGGCGACTGTACCGCCTTCCATATTGAGTGTGCTGCCGACATATGCTGATACACTACCTGCCGAGGAATCGGTATGGAAATTCACCGTGCCGCCATCATTTATGTAGACGTCATAGCTACCAGAAGCGTACAGGTCGACTGTTACGCCCGTTGTCACCCAGTAGTACCCGTCGCCTGGTGGATCGTAAATCGGCCCAGAGTCGTATACGAAACCAGCCCTGCTGGCCGGCGCGGCACATAGTACAGCCGCAATAACAGCCCATAAAATTGTTGATAAACCTGCCTTTTTCCATTTTCTTGTGCCTTCCATAATTCTACCTCTTCAAGAAAAATAAATAAAACGATTCTTGCCCCTGCCTTGCAGGGCACCAGATAAAGATATTATCGGCCAAAGTGGTTTTTCTCCTCCACTTTTTTAAAAGAGAGGATTCTCTCATTTAATTGGAAAGTAGCAGTTTGTAAGATGGTTTGCAAGGAAATTTTGATGCCAGTGACAACCCTATGGCACTCCGTCCTAAAAAAACTGCTGAAAAAACGATAAATCGCGTTTTTTAAGGTTAATAACGGAGGTTCTCGCCATGAAGAGCAGCCGGAATCTACGTGGGACACTCGGCAGAGACAATATCGGACGTCACGTCCTTTTTTCAACACTTTTTTAACAAAAAAAATAAAAAGATTTTCAACAATGGTACTGTTTGGAAAAAACTGGAGTTTCCCGGCAAAGTCGGCTTTCAGAATAGTCGATAAAGTGCGTAAACACTGTATTTTCTATCTTTTGAGGATGGGTATAATGAAAAACAAGGGTTTTACACTCGTTGAATTAATAATAGTGGTAACAATTTTAGGCATCATGGCGGCGATTGTTATACCCACCTTCCAGGGCAATGTTGCAACAGCCAAGGAATCAGCTTCCAAAACCAATCTTATGACAATTCGAACCCAGCTTGAACTATACAAATTGCAACACAACGGAATACCGCCGGGATACGTTGTTAATATTGCCGGTGTCCCTGAGGGTGCCCCTATCGCAACGGTGTCGCTTCAACTAATCGGGACTACCACCGTGGTCGGCCAGGCCTCGCCCAGCACGGTTCCATCCAATCCTTTCCTCTACGGGCCTTATCTGAAGAAGATCCCCTCGAATCCTTTTAACAAGCTCTCGACCATCGCCTACGTAGCCGCGGCGACCGCCTTTTCCGCCGAGGTGGACGGCACATCCAGCGGATGGCTGTACAAAAAAGAAACCGCCGAGATCGCGATGAACTGGACCGGCACCGACAGCGAGGGTGTCAACTATTACGATTATTAATGCGGTTAATACACACCTAAGCCGGGAGCCGCTACCAGGGGAAATAGCAGATATAGTGCCGGTAGAACAAGCCAATCGAGCGCATCGATATTATCGCCAGCGCCTGGACAGCGAGATTTGCCAGCAGATGTAATCCTATAACGAGATTATCGCTGCCGATGAGCCTGCCGTAGCCGATGGTTCTCAATTGCAGCTCCCATGCTAATAAGAACAGACCCGCTACGAGAAGGTAAGGCCAAAAAGCCCTCGCGATAGGCTTGAAAATATAATCCGGCCGGAAAACCATCAATACATCCCCGCCCGCCGAGAAGGTCAGAATGGCCATCGGAAAAGCGAACAACCCGACAATGCTCAAAACCTGTGATACGACGCCGGTACTTCTCGATATCGAAGTGAAAATAATGCTGGGCAGCAGGACGGCAAAAAGACCAACCGCAAAAATGGTCAAAGACTTGATAATGTTCCAGATATAGCCGAACAGTCCGCCCATATAGACGTCCGGCAGCTCGTCGGTCTCGTTCGCCGTCGTGCAGATGATTTCCATATAATACCAGAACAAACATCCCCATGCGGACAGCGTTACTACCAGACCGACCTGGGCCTGAACCCGGAACATGCCCATATTAAAAGAATAATCCGTGTGGCCGGTAAAGAACTTAAAGCACACCGCGGCGGTAACAAAAACCAGCCCGGTTGCATTCTGCGGCCTGACAAACAGCTTCCAGCTATCAATAAATACCGCACGATAAAAGCCGGGCACAGGCTCGGCTTTTTCCGCGGGCGGCTCGACCTTTTTGGGCGTCTCTTTGTCCTCGGATGGAATGATGAATCGTTGCCCGCAGGATGTGCATCGCGCCTGCCTGCCGCTGTATTTGTCGGCAAAGGCAATCAGCTCATCACAATTCGGGCAGTTGAAGCGAATCGTCATATCATCGTGTCGAGTATATAGTATTTCCTTTTCGCGCGATACAAAATAGAGGCCGGAAGTCCCTTAAGATTTTCGAACCGTTCACCACGGCAGCAGGCAACTATAGTGGCGGAAAAACAAGCCTATCGACCGCATCGCAAACAGAGCGATTGCCTGAACAGTCAGATTCAGCAATAAATGCCCTCCTGTTGCCGCGGCAGGAGATTGGCCCGAATACTGGCTCGCCTGCATCTGAAGCACGGCAGCGGCACCAAGCAGCACGGCCGTCACCAGATAAGGCCTGAACGCCCTTGATATCGTAACCAGAAAATAATCGGGTCTCAGCAACGTCAGGTCTTTGCCGACCGCCGCCGTCAGGATAGCTATAGGAAACAGAAACAGCCCGGCGAACATTAGAGCATACAGAAGCACGGGCAATTCGGCACCCATCCAACTCGAGATTAATGCCGCAATAAAGTACGGCGATTCCACTACCAGCAGTATTATAATTAATGTATATACGGATTTAGCAATGCGCCAGAGCAAACCGTAGAATCCTCCGACAATAATATCCGGCAGCTTTTCCTGCTCGTAAGCGGTGGTGTAGATTATCTCCATGTAATACCAGAACAGAAATCCCCATACCGATACATGCAGAATCCATCCGAAGGGCAGCGGAAAGTCGAAAGTTGCAGCACGCCCCGGTATCGTCATGGTGTAATTCATACCGGCGGTGAAAAACTTTAAACAAACCGCCATCGCAATAAATACCAGGCCGGTGATATTTTCCTCGTTTGTAAAAAGCCGCCAACTGTCAACAAACACCGCCCGGTAAAAGCCGGGCAAAGGCTCGGCTATTTCCTTAGGCGGCTTAATCTTTTTCGTTTTGCCTTTGTCTCCGGAAGGGATGATAAACTTCTGCCCGCAGGTCGCGCAGTGTGCCCGTTTTCCGCTGTATTTGTCGGCAAATGCAATCAACTCATTGCAACTGGGGCAGTTAAATCGGATTGTCATTTTAATTATGCGTTCAGCGTTATTTCTCAGTACGCAGTCCGCGGCACGCGGCACGAGACTTAGAACTGCTGCATGGCGTCCGTAAAGCTCTTGATATTATTGGCCCATTTTTTCGCCTCCAGCAGATCGATCTTATCGTCCTTGACGAGTATGGCCAGATGCTTTTCCAACGTAATCATTTTTTCATCGGGCTTGTTTCGAGTTTTCGTTTGCAACTGCGAGTACATCTGCTCGATTTTGCCGGTGCGTATCAGGTTCGCACAGGCGTAGTTATTGTTAAGGATTTCCATCGCGACGATTCTTCCGCTCGCGTCTTTTTTGGGCACGAGCTTCTGGCTGATTATATAGGCCAGCCCGAGTGAGAGCTGGTTTCGCACCTCGGCCTGCTTGCCGGATTCGAAATAATCCAGAATCCGCGTAATCGTACCGGTCGCATCGCGCGTGTGCAGAGTGGAAAAGACAAGGTGCCCGGTCTCGGCGGCCATCAGCGTCATAGATATCGTCTCGGCATCGCGCATTTCGCCGACAAATATGATGTCGGGGTCCTGCCGAAGCATCTCTCTGAGTCCACCATGAAAGGATTTAACGTCCCTGCCGACTTCACGCTGCGAGATCATCGAGTACTTCTGCGGAAAGAGATACTCGATAGGATCTTCCACGCTCATAATCCGGCAGGCGATTTTTTCACTGATTCGATCGATCAACGAGGCAATGGTTGTGGATTTGCCTGCTCCCGTGATTCCGGTCATAAGAACCAGGCCGTGCTTGCGATGGATGATGTCTTCCCAAACGTTGTTTGGAAATCCGATGTCCTCGACTTTCGGAATGTCCATCGACAGCGCGCGGATTGCCCCGGCCATACCGTCGTTTTCCATGAAGATGTTTATTCGAAACTGCAGCGTACCGAGCCGATAGGAGCAGTCCACGCTGCGCTGAGTCCGGAGTTTTCCCAGATTGTCGTCACTCATAAGCGGATAGATGAGCTGCCTGGCCATATCGGCCGTTACATTCGGGCCTTTAAGTTTCACCAGACTCCCGTCGACACGATAGGCGGGCGGCGCACCGACCTTTATATGCAGGTCCGAGACCCGCAACGCACCGTGCTTTTCGAAGTATTCCAGCATGTTGAGAATGCTGAATTTGTCATGCTCAGCGGTCGGATAAACCTTTGCCGTAACCGAAAATTCTTCTGCCATATTTACCTCCATTGGAGTAAGTCGTTCGCCGGCAGCACTTTGTTAATCGAAAAATCGAAAAAAACGCCCTTTTACCCGACCCTGCCGGAGCCTGTTGATAGTATATCCCCACAACCGCCCCAAAGCAAAGGCCAAATTCCTAAGTAACGCTGACACCACACAGCAGAGACTTTTTTTCTTTGCTTTTCAAATAAAATGGTCTATATTGAAATCGTTTAGTTTATTTCGCTGGCTGTGGTGTGCAGTTCGAGTAAAGGGCTGCAGTTACGAGAGTGATCGCCGAACCAGGGGACAATTTCGGGCAGCAGGTTAAGAAATATAAGTCATTTTCAAGGAAGGAAAAACAGATATGGGCGATAAGGGAAAAAAAGATAAAGGCAAAAAGGAAATACAGAAAAAGGCCAAGCTTAATCCAAAGGAAAAACGAAAGCTGAAAAAAGACAAGAAGAATGCATAAATGCCCGGCGGTGGACACGGTTAAAAAAGCCATTGACGATGCGGCAGATATTGCTTTTTTCGCTTACTAAAATTGTAGAGAAGTCCCACCAGAAGCATTAGCAGTTGTGTTGTATCGATATCCTTTCGCCTGCACAATTCCTATCCTTTTACAACCTCATGCTTTTTAATGAAATCCGGGTCAATATCAACGCCTAAACCCGGACCGGTGGGAACTTTAATCTTTCCATCCACGACGGACAGGGGCGATGTTTTACATTCGAATTGCACATTCGTGTTTAATCCTTTGAATTCGTGATGAGCAGACGCATTGGGAAGGGCGGATACGAAGTGTATCATGTATAGGTATCCGAGTCCTCCGCCGGACATGTGGGGCGTACAATCTTTTCCGAATGCCTGTGCCATACGTGCCACTTTCATCGAACGAATCATGCCGCCGAAATAATAAGTATCAGGTTGAACAATTTGAAGGCCGTCATTGGCAATAAGCCAGCGAAATCCGTGAAGGCTGTACTCCTGTTCGCCGCCGGCAACTGGTATGGTCAGTGCATCGGCGACCTGCTTGGTCTCTTCATACCAGTCGAAAAGAACAGGCTCTTCAAAAAAACCATAACGGTACTCTTGAAGCAGTTTGCCGACGCGTATCGCCTCGTCCACCGAGTAAAAACCGTTTGCATCGGCATACAAAGCCATTTTATCGCCGAATGTTTCGCGAATGAGCGGAATCATTGTTTCGGTCCTCCCCTTCGGCCCCACGGCAGTAATGTCCTTCGTCATGAACATAAGTCCGCCGACTTTAATCTTAAGCGCGTGGGCATTATATTCCGCGACATCCCTTTTTATCAGTTCCAGCGACTCGGCTACTGATTTTTCACGGTATTCCGTGGCCTGGTATACGGCAACCCGCGGGTGGTGGATTTCTCCGATTAACTGGCCGATGGACTTATTGGCAATACGTCCCAGCATATCGAGAATCGCAAACTCAATAGTGGCCAGGGGTATCCCGAGAGCCAGACCGCTTAATCTGAAATTGAGATTGTATATGTACACCTTTTCAAGCAGCAGGTCCAGGTCGCGTGCGTCTTTATCAATAAAAAACGGCTGCAGTGTATTGGTAAAAATTGGATAGAGCGACCTCATCGTGCCGTGAGCAACCGAAACACTTTCTGCGCCGTCAGTCGAGCGCACCCGGCACAAAAAACTATTCTTATAACGAAGCAATTCGACGCTCTTAATGATCACGGGTCTGGCAAACAGCTCCTTTTTCAGTACCGGCTGTTTAAGTATTTCATCGAGCCGGGCGTAATCGGTTTTCCGGGCCCCCGAGCCGGATCCCTGAGCTTCGGAGCCGGGCAATGCGGCGGCAAGACCACCGGCAAGGCCAGCGCTTATAAAGTTTCGACGATTGGTTCTCATAATAAAATTCCCTCTTTCCGCAACAGTTAAGGACCCACTCATTTAGAAAAGAATTTGTAATCTCCTATTTATCTTTTGAGAATACATCGACTTGACGTGCGGATTTTATGCGATTTTCCATTTCTGCGAGATGGTCCACACATAATCCCGACCATGTTTCTAAAGTATCTTTAACCCCCTGCAGTTCAGCAGAAGTCATAAAGGCCATTTGAGTGATCATCTGTTCTCGCTTGCTAACGTTTGGAGTGTCCAGAACCCAATAGTGAACTATTCCAAGATGCACACTACCGACCTCATTGGACTCGTCATTAAGAAGGGCAACGATGTGATTAGTATGGCTTGTTTCTACAGAAACCTCCTCGGCCACCTCACGATCGACAGCAGCAAGGTAGGTTTCAGAAAAATCCGTATTAAATAACGGCATATCATCGGCCGGATTGATATGGCCGCCGATGCCAATTGACCTGTTTCCGACCAGGCGTGTTTCTCCGGCCCGTTTTCCTCTGACATAGCTAAGATATTTACCTTCATGACCCATTATTACATACGGAATGAGCTGCTTATAATCGGGATTTTTTTCTACCTGCGATCTATTCATGAAACAGGGAACTCCCTGTACGAAGATTTCGCGTAGATAACGATCCACATCGAACATAAGTCCGTTAAATATGCCTACCTGCTCGAACACTTTCCGTTCTATTACTAACACTTGTTCTTCCTGATTCATGTGATGTCCTTGTAACGTATTGAAGGTTAACTTTATGGAGACTCTTCAAGGAGTATTACGTATTACTGCAGGAATATATCTTATTTTACCCCCACCGTAAAGGAATTCTATGTAATATGGGCATGGTCTTAAAGTTAGGGCACATGAAGGCATCTCTAATGATGCCGTTTGTTTCAATCTTTAGCAATATGAAAGGCTTGATAATTGCTTATCCACAGCACGCAGTACGCACTACGCAGTCCTATGGACTCCTTACGGAGCACGCACTACAAACGCCGTCTCACGGAGATTTATTCTTCCGATTTCAATACCACCAGTTTTAACTGGTGGTTGTTTACTTGGCAGACTATGAAATTACAGACTCTGTTTCCTCTGCGTTCTCCGCGGTTAATAGGAAATGCAAAACAAAGCCAATTCACAGCAAGTCGGAAATATCATAAACGCGCGTTTCCCACCTTTCGGGCAGCGATTCGACCGTCGCTATCATTATGATGCCGTCCTCGACAATGTAGCCGAGCTGGTCATAACCGCCGGAAACCGACGCCAGCAGGAGCTTCAACGCCCTGCCGGGAGAAACTCCCGATATTTCATCCATGTTGATGGGCGTCGTCCGGTCGATATCGGCGTTGTCGTACAAATCCTTCCAGATCACGACTATCGGCAGCGGCGGCTCCACGCAGTACTTTATCTGCTCTATCGCCTCGGCAAAAGACATCTCCGGCGTGAACTCGAAAACGTAAGCGGGTTTATCCAGCTCCTTATAAATGGCCTCGTCATTTTGATGCTTGGCGTTCGAATCTTGTGCCGGTTCGATTCGCGTCTGAGTGCCGGCCGTCCCGGAAAACGATTTCCATTCGGCTTCCAGCAGGCTCTTTTCCGTCCGCCCGGGATGAATCATAACTCGGTACTTAAGCGAAAAGCTTTTGCCGGCGGGCAAAGTGAACGGCTTATTGAAAAGCAACGCCGGGCTGAAGTATCCGAACGGCACCTTCGGGTCCATGATAACAAAGCCCGGGGAGGGATGCCGTGGGTTGTCCGGATGGTCGAAGAGGGCGATGCTGAAATCTTTACCTTCAGCGGCCCGGCCGTCGAAATTCATCCAGCGTGCTTTTTTACCGTGTGCCTGAAGGTTCTTTCGCCCTTCGCTGTCGGCCAGATGCCATTCGGTGACATTTTTCGCTACTCGCACCGAAAGGCCCGCATAGCCGCCCCAGCTTTGGCCTCCTTCCTCACCCTGTATCGGCGTGCGGTCCAGCAGAACGTCCGCGGCACCGGCGGTGAACCGGCTGCTCCAGTCGATATGATAACGGCCATCTTCATCCGGCTTACTGAGGCGAATGAGACACGATTCGCTCAGCACTGCCGGCTGACCGGGCGGATGATAACTGAGTTGCATCGCAATATGTGCCGAATAATCGCGATTGGCTGTCACCTCCACATCCTTAATCTCGGTCAGCCCCTGCGACTGGCCGGTATCGCGGTCCTCTTCCCAGTAGTTCAGGCCGTTGATGTACTTCCAGGAAAACCACAGGCCGTAGTGCCAGGGATGGTCCGGCGGGCGATGCCAGGTCAATTCCGCCCCGTCGGTCAGACAGACCGGATGGAAGTATGGCCTGCCCTGCTTCTTGTCGAAATTGAACTGCCAGACAATGTGCCCCCTGTTGAGCAGCGCCAGCGAGCTGTCGGCTTGCCGCCAATCGTAGCGGGGCTTTTGCCCGGCGACCAAATCGGACCCGGCGGCATTTTGCATCCTGCCGGGCACAGTCTGCAAGAGCAACAGGACAGCCCCGACAAATACAGTCAATCGTTTAATGGTCACCTGAAACATCCCTTCGCATTGACTTTCATTTTATGCACGAAGGCCGGTCAAATCTAATCCATCCGCGAGGGCAGTACCTTGATCATTATATTCTTATAATAGACGATGCTCTTGGGGTCGTGGCCCTGCAGGGCGATGGTTCCTTCGCCGATCTTTCGGCCGGACTGTTCCCAGTCTTCGGGCTGCGTCCATGCCACAGTTGTCTTGCCGTCGATCTGGATGATGACATGATTGTCCTCGACCCTTATGTAATAGTGGAACCATTGGTCGTCCACGGATGGTGCCTCGTCAATCACGTCCTGCACGTTGTACAGTCCTCCGGTTTTCTTACGGTCGCTGTGGGTCGTATTCACCTGGCATTCGAAGCCCTTCGACGGCCAGTCGGTTTCCTGATACTCGGTATGGAAGTATATGCCGGAATTGGAGCCTTTAGTGGTCATCACGTCGGCTTTGAACTCGAAATTCTTGAAGTTGGCATCGTTGACGAGCCCGGTGTAAAAAAGATGGCTCCGTGGGCCGTGGGCCACAATCATCCCGTTGCGGGTAGTAAAGGTCTCTTTGTTCTCACTGGCCTGCCAGCCTTCGAGGGTCTTGCCGTCGAAAAGACTTTGCCACTGGGCCACATTTTTGGCAGGTGTTGTTTGACATCCCGCCAAAAGCAAACTTGTAAACAGCAGCATCAAAACTAATTTCCTGGTCATCTGATTTTCTCCTTAAAAACTATTTCTTCCATAATTCGCATTTTTCACAGCGTCCATGGAGAACGCATCGGTCGAGACAGCCTGCGGTTGGCGGCATCGTTGTTTACGAAACGTTCGGTTTTCGGATCCCATTTTATTTTCTGCTCAAGTCTAATAGCAATGTCACTAATGTGACAGATTATATCCGCCTGCACGGCCACATCAATATTGCAGACGGTTTCGGCCCGGCTTTTGACGCAGTCCAAAAGGTTTCCGACGTGATTGTCGCTTTTGTACAGGTGAATATCGTTCGGCCCGAATTCCGTTTCCAGCAGTTCCTTCGGATGGGCGTTGAGTCCGGAGCGGTCCACGTGCACCCATCCATCGCTGCCCTCGAAGGCCGTGCCGTGACTGGTCGTTCGCCCGTAACGTTTCTTCCACTCATCCGGATAAGGATCGCCAGTGAAATTCATCGTTACGCCGCTGTCATATTTGCAGACGACTTTCCAGTTCATCGCTGTGTCGGCTACTCCTTCGGTGGGCCAGACGCCTTTGCCTTCGATCTCCACGGGGCAGGCGACTTTTTCGCCGCCGCCCCAGAGCGCGATGTCCAGGGGATGAACGCCCCATCCGGCGATAAAACCGAGCGCATAATCGGAAATGAACCACCACAGCTTGTTCGAGCAGCGGTCTTTTGTGTAGGGCGTGTAAGGAGCCGGTCCCAGCCATCTGTCGTAATCGATCCATTCCGGCACGGGCACGGGTTTGGGATCCCCGCCCTGGCTGCTGCCGGGAGACCATACGTTAATGGTGTGCAGTTTGCCAAGTTTGCCGCTCAAAGCCAGCTCGCAGGCGAAACGGAAGTTGCGCTCCGATCGCTGCTGCGTGCCGAACTGGAAAATTCTACCGTGACGGTGCACGGCCGTACGAAGGGCCTGGTCCTGGGCAAGGCTCAGTCCCATCGGTTTTTCCAGATACACGTCCTTTCCCGATCTGACCGCCGCCAGCGCGATAAGCACGTGCCAGTGGTCCGGCGGGGCTGCGAGAATCACATCGATGTCGTCACGCGCCATCACTTCGCGGAAGTCCTTGTAAGCGGCACACCCGGTGCCCTTGTAGTGCCCGTTTACCCGGTCCTGGGCGGCCTTGAGCACGGGATCCTTGACATCGCAGACCGCGACCACTTGGGCATTTTTTTGTCTCAGGAAGTTGCCCATCACGCCCGTGCCCTGTGGCCCGACACCGACGCAGCCGACAGTAATTCTTTCGCTGGCGGCTACACCACCGCCGGCGCCCAGTGCCGACGACGAAATGATATAAGGAAAACTCATCGCCCCGGCGGCGGTGCCGGCAGCGCGTTTTAAGAACCGACGCCTGTCAATTGCTTTATTCCTCATGACTCCTGTACCTCCTAATCGGCAAATATAATGCATCTACAATAATCAACCTGTTCGACGACAAAACGAAGTATACGCTAAAAGTGTAACCGGACAAACAATCGCCGTCAAACCAAAATCTTACCCGGCAAAAAACACATCTTTGTCCGACTTTATCAGCCGGGATAAGTACCGGTGGAGGTACAGCACGAGAATCGAAGCGCCGGCCACAGCCAGGCAGATTAGCTGCGACAAGGTCAGCGGGCCGATATACAGATGATGGTCGGCATCGCCCCGCCACAGTTCGGTGACCGCCCGTCCGAGGCCGTAGAGAATAAGAAACCAGAGCAGCATCGTTCCGGAGCCCCATCGGCGTTTAAATATCGTAAAGACGCCAAGAATGCACAAGACGAGAAGTATCTCGTAAATCTGTGTCGGGTGCAGCGGGATGCCCGCCGGAGCGCCTGCGGTCCCTTCGGGAAATGTTATCGCCCAGGGCATCGAGCATTCTCGACCCTAGCAGCAGCCGTTTAACAGGCATCCGAGCTTGGCGAAAATCCACGGGATTGGAATCGACAGCGCGATCAGATCGAGCGCCGCCCGCCTGCGCTTCGATAAAACCAGCACCAACGGCACGGACAGGCATAAATAAGCCAGCAGCCCGCCCCATAATCCGCCCTGCATATAATGGCTGATTGACAACAGCGCCCCGAAATCAAATTGTGTATGTTGAATGTCGTACAGCGCCTTGGCGCCTACAATCATCCCCAAATTATAGCATATGCTGACAGCGATCCAGACCCGGCGGCGCAGCCCAAGGCGTCCGGCGAGCAGGCAGCTAATGAGATAATGGCTTAGAATACCCACAGTGTAAAGGATGCTGTATGTCGGAATTGGCCCAATTTGCGGCCACATTTTCAACCTTTCTCGTAAGCGATATTGACCATCAAGATCACACAACCCATTGTGGTCTAAAATACAAAACCTGCCCAATAATTACAAACTTTTTTGAACGTTCCCGGCGGTTCTGCATTACTTGTACTTGACAATACCGGCCGGGGAACTTAAGCTACGCGTTTCACATATTTTGCAGCTAATTAGGAACTGTACGCTATGTCTGAAAATGTCGTAACGCGTTTTGCACCATCGCCGACGGGTTATCTGCACGTCGGTGGAGCCAGAACCGCCCTGTTCAACTGGCTCTGGGCACGCCGGGCGGGCGGAACGTTCATTCTCCGAATCGAGGATACCGACCAGAAGCGAAACACACCAACCGCCGCACAACAGGTCATGGACGACCTTAAATGGCTCGGAATCCAGTGGGACGAAGGCCCGGAAGTCGGCGGTCCGAACGGGCCCTATCTTCAATCTGAGCGAAAAGACATCTACGATAAATGTATAAAGAAACTTCTCGACGAGAAAAATGCCTATTATTGTTTCGAGACCACCGAAGACCTTGACGCACTTCGCAAGGAAGCTGAAGCTCAGAAGAATAGTTTTTCCTACTCCCGGCCTGAAGTTTTTCCCGACGCCGAAGCGGCGGAAAAGGCCCGCGCCGAAGGCCAGCCCGTTACGGTTCGTTTTGCCGTACCGCAGGCCAAGCCGATTGTCGTGCAGGATGTGGTCCGGGGCGAGATTACCTTTGCCGCCGAGGAGATAAGCGATTTTATCATCCTGAAAAGCGACGGTTTTCCCACATACAATTTCGCCTGCGTGGTCGATGACCACCTGATGAACGTCACACACATCATTCGCGGCCAGGAGCATCTCAATAATACGCCGGGCCAGCAGACTTTATGGCAGGTCCTGTTTCCGGATGCCCCGCTTCCGAAATACGCGCACATGTCCGTCACCGTCAGCGATACCGGCGGCAAACTCTCCAAGCGCGAGCGTCCGAAGGCCCTTCGCAAGGCAATCAAGGCCGCCCAGGAGATCGACCTCGAAGCACTCGCCGCCGCGGGCGATATCAGCAGCGAGCAGCTCGATTCTTTTATCAGGGGCAAAACCATGCCGGACATGCCCAACATCGATGCGATGGCAAAGCATCTCGGCGTAGCCCTGCCGGAAATCAATATCGTCGATTTCTTCAAGAGCGGCTACCTGCCCGAAACCATGGTGAATTTCCTCGCCCTGTTAGGCTGGAATCCCGGCGATAATCGAGAGATCATGCAGGTTAAAGAGCTGATCGGCGCCTTCGACATTTCGCGCCTGACCAAATCGAACAGCCTGTTCGACCGGCAGAAACTGATTGCTTTCAACACCGAACACATCCGGATGGTTTCGGAGGAAAAACTCCTTGGGCATCTCAAGCGCTACTTAAAAGCTATCGCCTCGCCGATGGCTTCTGCCGACGATGAACTTCTCTTAACAATAATAAAGCTCTGCGAGGGTTCGAGAACCCTGGCTCAGATCGAGCAAAAGAGCGGATTTCTGTTTGTTGACAATGACAAAATCAAATACGACGACAAAGCGGTTAAGAAAATCCTGCTCAAAAACGATGGCCTGACCGTTCTGGGAATCGTTCGGGAAAAGCTTGCCGCGATGGACGAACTAACGGAACAGGGTATCGAGGATATGCTGCGCGGGTTAGCCGAGGAAAAACAAGTCGGCCTGGGCAAAGTCGCTCAACCGCTACGCGTAGCAATTTGCGGAACTACAATCAGCCTGTCCATATTCGATTCGGTCCGGCTGTTGGGCAAAGAAAATACCCTGAAAAGAATCGACAACGCGCTAAAGAAATTTCAAACATAAAGATAGCGAGCATAGATATGTCATTATTGGTAACAGGTTCGATAGGAATTGATACGATCAAGACGCCCGGCGGTGTTCGCGAGAACTGTCTCGGCGGAGCGGCCATTTACTTCAGCATGGCGGCCAGCTTTTTTTCGCCGGTCAGGTTCGTCGGCGTGATCGGCTCGGATTGCCCGTTCGATCTTGCCGAAATCTTCGCCGGCAGGAACGTTGACCTGACGGGACTGGAGTTAAGACCTCAGAGCAAAACTTTCCGCTGGACCGGCTCGTATCACGAAAATATGGACGACCGCACGACGGAGAAAGTGGAATTGAATGTCCTGGCCGAAGCTCCGCCGAAGGTACCCGAAGCCTTCAAGGACAGTGAATTTGTTTTTCTCGCCAATACGGCACCGGCTCTACAGCACGAGCTGCTCGGGCAAGTCGAGAAGCCGGTCTTCGTCGCCGTCGATACGATGGACTTGTGGATTCGGGAATATCCGGATGATTTGAAAGCCCTGCTGACAAAAATCGACTGCCTGATCATTAACGAAGACGAAGTAAGGATGTTGGCGGATCAGCACAATCTGATAAGGGCAGCGCAGAAGATATTAGACATGGGCCCCAGTGTTGTGATTGCTAAAAAAGGTGAATCGGGCTCGATCATGTGCAACGCCGATGGGGACATATTCATTCTGCCGGCCTTTCCGGCCGCCGAGGTCATAGACCCGACCGGCGCCGGCGACAGTTTCGCGGGCGGCTTCATGGGCTATCTGGCACAAACCGGCAGGACCGATTTCGAGACATTAAAAACCGCCGTCGCATACGGCACGGTAGTCGCCTCTTTTACGATTGCGGATTTCTCGCTGGACGGCTTGACATCCACGGACAGAGCGAATATCGACAAGAGGCTGCAGGAATTACGAGAAATTACACAGTTTTAGCGTATCGAGCGTGACATGCGGTGCTTTATAGCAATAGATATCGACGATCAAACCAGAAAAGCCCTGGCCAAGCTGCAGGATGAGCTGCAGGGCAAAGCTGATATTAAGAGAAGCGACGCCAAGTGGGTGAATCCCGAGACGATACACCTGACGCTGAAGTTCCTGGGCGAAATTAAAGACGAGCAGGCCGTGGATGTCTGCAATATAACCGCGGATGTTGCCGGCCGGCACGAGGCTTTCGAGCTGGACTTCGAATCGGTTGGCCATTTCGGCGGCAGAAGCGCCAGGGTTTTATGGGTAGGCACGGGACAGAGCAGCGACAAGCTGCTACAATTACAGGAAGACCTCGAGCAGCAGTTGGATTTGGCCGGCTGGCCCAGGGAAACCAGAAAATTTTCAGGGCATTTAACCCTGTGCAGGATAAGAAATACAAGGGCGGGTGTTAAGTTGGCTCAAATGATTAGCGAATACAAGGATTTCAGACTCGGGACTATGCCGGCCGACTCGGTCTCGGTTTACCAGAGCCAGTTGACGCCCCAGGGCCCGATTTACACTGTTTTAGGAAAGTATGAGTTACAATAATGGAAAAAAATAAACCTTAAAGCGAGATAGAAACAAGGAGAATCGCAAAAATGGCAAAGGCAAAAAAAGTAAAGGCAGAATCAAAAGCAACCAGCAAGGATGACGCCGTGCAACGTGTGATAGCTCAGATCGAAAAGCAGTACGGCCAGGGTTCAATCATGCAGATGGACGAGCATCTATACGCCAAGATCGAGGGCATTGACACAGGCTCAATATCGCTCGATATCGCACTCGGCGGCAGGGGTATCCCGCGCGGCAGAGTGACCGAGCTGTTCGGGCCCGAGTCGTCCGGCAAGACAACCCTCGCACTTCATGTCATTGCCAGCGCTCAGCGGGCGGGAGGCGTGGCCGCCTTTATCGACGCAGAACATGCTCTGGATACCACGTGGGCAAAACGGCTGGGCGTCGATGTCAGCAGCATGCTCGTCAGCCAGCCCGATACCGGAGAGCAGGCCCTTGACATCGTCGAGATGCTGGTCAGTTCCAATTCGGTAGACGTTATAGTCGTCGATTCCGTCGCCGCTCTGACACCGAAGGCGGAAATAGAAGGCGAGATGGGCGCCAGCCACATGGGACTGCAGGCCAGGTTAATGAGCCAGGCGATGCGGAAGCTCACCGGTGTCATCAACAAGAGCAAAACCGCCCTCATCTTTATAAATCAAATCCGCATGAAAATCGGCGTGATGTTCGGAAACCCGGAAACCACGACCGGCGGAAGGGCCCTGAAATTTTACAGTTCGGTACGAATCGACCTGAGACGAATAACAACCATCAAGGACGCCAGCGGCGCCGTCGGCTCCAGGATCAGGGCAAGGGTCGTAAAGAACAAAATCGCGCCGCCTTTCCGCGACAGCGAGTTCGATATTATGTTCGACGGCGGAATCAGCTACGAGGGAGACCTGCTCGATTTGGCCATCGACTGCGAGGTCGTCGATAAAAGCGGCGCCTGGCTGAACTACGGTACGATCCGGCTCGGCCAGGGCAGAGAAAACGCCAAAAAATACCTGGCCGAGAACAAAGACCTGTGCGAAGAGATAAAAGGCAAAGTCCTGACTGCCAAGGGCCTTGTATAATTCGTGACACTTATTCTGTATAGTGCTGTTTGAGGTACGAAAAACCAAATACGAGATACCAGATGAAAACTGCAAAGCAAATCAGACATGAGTTCGTCGATTTCTTCAAGGGTAAAGACCACGAAATCGTACCCAGCTCGCCCATCGTGCCCATCGGTGACGAGACCCTCCTTTTTGCCAACGCGGGAATGAACCAGTTCAAGGATATTTTCCTCGGATTGGCGCCGGCACGGCACCCGCGGGTGGCTGACAGCCAGAAATGCCTGCGCGTAAGCGGAAAACACAACGACCTCGAGGAAGTGGGCAAGGATACCTATCACCATACGTTCTTCGAGATGCTGGGCAACTGGTCGTTCGACGATTATTTCAAGGCCGAATCCATCGAGTGGGCCTGGGAGCTTCTCACAAAGGTCTGGGGCATCGATCCGGATCTTTTATGGGCGACGGTTTTTGCCGGTGACCACGCCGACGGACTGCCGAAAGACGAAGAGGCGGCAAATCTGTGGCCTAAAGTGACATCGATGCCGGCCGAGAGAGTCCTGGCGTGCGGCAAGAAAGATAATTTCTGGGAAATGGGCGAGACCGGCCCCTGCGGGCCGTGCAGCGAAATACACATTGACCTCGGCCCGGACCGGTGCGACATGAAAAACGTGCCGAACCACGAGTGCCGGGTTAACGGCGGCTGCGCCCGATACATCGAACTGTGGAATCTGGTGTTCATACAATTCAATCGTCAGCACGGCGGCAAGCTCGTACCGCTTTCGGCCAAATACGTCGACACAGGCGCGGGCCTGGAAAGAATCGTCGCCGTGATGCAGAACAAGGCGAGCAACTACGACACCGATTTATTCATGCCCATAATCGAGCGCACCGGCCAGATCACCGGACATAACTACACGTCGAAGCTTGGCAACAAAAGCGACAACGCATTCAGAGTCATAGCCGACCATATTCGCGCTCTGGTCTTCGCGATCACCGACGGCGCGACGCCCTCGAACGAAGGCCGGGGATACGTGATTCGCCGAATTCTTCGCCGGGCTTCGAGGTTCGGCCGGGAGCTGGGAATGCACGAACCGTTCATCTACAAACTTGTGCCGGTCGTCGTCGATTGTCTTGGTGAGGCGTTCGGCGAGATCGGAGAAAGGGCGGACTACGTCTCGACCGTAATCGAATCCGAAGAGGCCGGCTTCGGCAGAACGCTCGACAGGGGTATTGAAATTTTCGCCGGCGCCGCCGGGAGGGCACAGAAATCGAAAGACAAAGTCATCACCGGCGAAGATGCCTTCCAGCTTTACGATACGTACGGTTTTCCGCTGGACTTGACACAACTCATGGCTAAGGAACGCAATCTAAAGGTCGATACCGCAAAATTTTCCGAACTCATGGAACAGCAGAGGCAGCGCGCCAGAGCCGCTATTACAAAAGATTCGCTCTCTATTACAGATACGGTCAGCGGCCAGGTTCTGCCGGAAACCGAAGACCTGCACAAATATCACACGGACAAGTGTGACGCTGTAATTGCCGGTTTCATCGACGGCGAAGGTTTCAAAAACAAAGGCCGAATCGAAGCCGGTACTCAGGTCGGTTTAGTTCTCGATAAGACCTGCTTCTACGCCGAGGCGGGCGGGCAAGTTGGCGACTGCGGAATTATCCAGTCCGGCAAGGCCCTGTTCATCGTGGAAAAAACTGTAAAAATCGCCAACTGCATCGTCCACCAGGGCAAGGCTGTCGAAGGAGCCTTCGATATCGGCGAAAAGGTTCATGCAATCGTCAGCAAAGACAGAAACTCCGTCAAGAAAAATCATACCGCCACCCACCTACTTCAGTGGGCTCTGCAGGAGGTACTCGGCAAATCGGTGGCCCAGAAGGGAAGTTACGTCGGCCCGGATTATTTGAGATTCGACTTAACCTGCCCCAAGGCGCCAAAGGCCGAGCAGCTCAGGCAGGTGGAGAATTTGGTCAGAGAAAAAATCGCCGCCGACCTGCCCGTGACGTGGAAGGTCATGCCCAAAGACCAGGCCCAGAAACTCGGCGCGATGGCTCTGTTCGGTGAGAAATATGGAGATGAGGTTCGGGTCGTCGCTCTCGGCGCTGATGATAAGGATCAAATCAACGAGGCTTTCAGCCGGGAATTCTGCGGCGGCACACACGTTGACAGGCTCGGGGCCATTGGCGGCTTTAAGATAATCAAAGAAGAGAGCATCTCGGCCGGCGTTCGCAGAATTACCGCCCTGACCGGCGCAGCGCTCACAGACTATCTCGAAAAAGCCAGTGACATCGTCGATGAGTTTTCGGCAATGCTGAAGGTTCCATCCGAATCATTGGTCGAGCGGGTCAGCCAGTTGCTCAAGGACAATAAAAAGCTCGCTAAAGAACTCAAGGCGGCTGCCCGGCAGTCCGGCTCGGATTCCATGACCGAGGCCAGAGAGCTTCTTGAAAAGTGTGAGAAAATCGGCGAGACCTCTATCGTCATCGGCCAACTGTCGAGAACTTCGGTCGATCAGGCGCGAGAGGCTGTAGATATGCTCAAGAAGAAGGCAAAATCCGCCGCGATCGTTTTGGGCTTCGACGATGACGGCAGGGCAACGCTTCTGGCGGGTGTGACCGACGACCTTATCGCGAAAGGCCTCAAAGCCGGTGACATCGTCAAAGAAATAGCAACCATCATTGACGGCGGCGGAGGAGGCCGGCCTCAAATGGCACAGGCCGGCGGGAAAAATCCGAAAAAAATCGGCGACGCCCTTACCAGAGCGAGCGAAATAATAAAGCAAAAGCTGGGCGGCTGATTAACAGAACAGCAGGCGGCTTGCCGGGAAAATATAACCGCAGAGAATTTCGACTGAAGAAAATCGGTTCCGATGCGTCCTGTTCAATAGAAAGGCTTTGCGGCACGGTTCCTGGTAGTTTGTCATTCCGCACTTGATGCGGAATCCAGGATGCCAACGATTCTGGATTCCCGCTTTCGCGGGAATGACAAGCTACAGAATCAATCATGACAGAGTACTATACATGATGAAAACCGCCCAGCCCGGAAAATCGCCAAAACTGTAGAACCAGGAAATCACTTAAGAGGGAGAAGATTTAATGATTCGGTTTTACTGCGAACACTGTGCTCATAAAATTAGAGTTCGGGATAAAGACGTCGGCAAGCAGGGCAAATGCCCAAAATGCGGCGGCGTTATAGTTGTACCGGCCGAATCGACCATAATTGAATTTCTCTGCGAAAACTGTGACAGGAAGATAAGCGTTCAAAAAATCAACGCAGGCAAAAAAGCCGTATGCCCGAAATGCAACAATACGTTTATCATTCCAGCAATTCAGTCCCCTGACTCTGCTGCAAAGCAGAATTATTCCGGAGACCTGATAGCCCGCTCAACGGATTCTCCCCATGGTTTAACTCTTATAGATGTCCCGGAAGAATATAAGCTAAAAGATGAGCCTGCTACCCAAGCTAATGTCTCTGAAGAAGCTATCGACCGGCAGCAGGAATCCGAAGAAAATTCAGGAGCGGAAGAAACCGAATCCGTCGGCCAACGCAGACTGCCGTGGATGATAGATATTTTCCTTTATCCAACAAGCAAAGGAGGCCTTTTAACTCTTACTACATTTGTTCTGCTAAAATTATTCACAGACATTGCGACAGTAATGCTTATGTGCTGTGTCTTTGGGGGGATTCTGAGTCTTATCATCAGGGTTGTCTTGGTCTGGTCATATATGTGTTGGTATTTTTCCGAGTGCATCCGTGATAGTGCTGAAGGCGGATTGCGAGCCCCCGATATAGCCGGTACTATGCCAGGTTTGGGCGATATGTTCTGGCACTTGGCCAGATTTTTTGCCTGTTTCGCAATCTTTCTTGGGCCTGTGGTCTTCTACCGCGGTTATATTGATTTCACTAACGTAGAAGTGAATAACACGATTTTCTTGTCTCTGCTTGCCTTCGGCGTTTTCTTTTTTCCGATGAACGTCTTAGCCGTCGTCATGTTTGATTCAATAAACGGCATGAATCCCATATTGGTCATCCGTTCGATAATCAGCACCTTTCTGCAATATTGCGGACTTTTCATTCTTTTTTACGGTTTGGGGATTCTGTTTAATACTATGCTCGGTATGGTATTAAGGATTTCATCACGAATGCAAATTCCTTATCGTGGATTTTACTCGAATATTCTTTTCAATCTGATCATGGCATATGTTTTCAATCTGCTCATGGCGTATGCTTTGCTGATCGCCGGACATTTATTAGGGCGGTTCTACTGGCGGTACGAGGAAAAACTTAACTGGGAAGTTTAATTGTTAGTTTTGACTGATAAGTCCGAAGTATGGTAAGAGATATTACATTATGAAGATACTTGAAGAAGAACCTCCGTTGGCGGATGAATGTAAGCTGCCCTGGCTTATCGACGCATTCCTCTATCCGATCAGCGCCTCCGGCATGATAAATCTCGCGGTCTTCGTAATTCTTCCGAAATTCATCTCTCTCCTGGTTTTTGTGCTGGCATCGTTGCTCGCACCCTTTCTTCAATTCGGCACTTCCTATATCATGACCTTGCTGACTTTGCCTTTCTACATAGTCTTTGGCTGTTATGTGGTTTATTACGTTGCCCATTGTGTCATCGACAGCACCAAAGGCCACAGGCGCGCGACCGATCTGCCGATTGCGAATATATTCAGCATAAGAGATCTCGTTGAGCAGGTCATTCTTCTGCTTGGCTGCGTTGCCATTTGCTTTTGTGCGACTGGATTTTATTACCTTTTCACAAGGCGAATTGACTACTGGTTTTGGGTGTTGTTAGCTGCCGGAGGCTTCTTTTTACCAATGTGTTTTCTCAGGGGAGTGATGTTCGATTCATTTGACGCACTGAATCCCATAGAAATTTCCAGGTCCATACTCAGCACGTTTTTGCCGTACTGCGGCCTGGTCCTTTTTTTTATGGCTCTCGGAGGATTTGCCGCGGCGGTTTTGTTCCGTTTGCCGCTCTGGGATTTTCTGCAGACATGTATAATATTGTACCTTGTTTTCGTGCTGGCGCACCGGTTGGGCTGGTTCTACTGGTGGTATAAAGACAAGCTCGACTGGGGCCTGTGATCTGTGTCGCGGGCATCTTGCCCGCGATTCGAGGGCGAGACGCCCTCGACACTAACTCAATCCTGCTGCCGGATTCTTACGCTGTTGGCATGGGCGTCGAGCCCTTCAATCTCAGCTAGGCGGACAATGTCATCGGCACTGGCAGTCAGCATTTCCTGATCGTATTCGATAATGCTGATCGACTTGAGAAAATCGTTGCTGGTCAGCGCACTGGCAAACTTTGCCCGCATTCCGGTCGGCAAAGTATGGCTTGGCCCGGCCCAATAATCCCCGACTGCAACTGGTGTGTAAGGACCGATGAATATCGCACCGGCGTTATTTATCTTGTCGGCGATTTCTCTGCTCTGTTGGCCGCATTGAACCTCCAGGTGCTCAGAGGCAAAATCGTCCGCCATTTCAATTGCCGAGGCCATATCGTCGAGAACGATAATAGCACTATGTTTCTTTAGAGATTCTATTGCTGCTTTGGCTCTCGGCAATTCCGCCACCTGCTTCTGCAGCTCGGCGAGAATTAATTTCGCAAACGGTTCCGAGTCGGTCAGAACGATAGCGCTGCTGTCGGCAGCGTGCTCGGCCTGGCTGAGCATGTCGGCCGCAATCCACGCTGGGTTGGCCTGCTCGTTCGCAATGATCAAAACTTCGCTCGGCCCGGCAATAGAATCGATACCGACATAGTCGCCGGCGACGTTCTTCTTCGCAGCCTGGACCCACTTGTTGCCCGGCCCGACGATCTTGTCAACCTTGCCGATAGATCCGGTCCCGGTCGCCAGAGCAGCCACCGCCTGGGCTCCGCCGATTCTGTACACTTCGTCAATTCCCAATTCGCAGCAGACGGCCAATATCACCGGATGGATACTTCCCTCATGTCTTGGCGGCGAGACCACAACGATTTCCTTCACGCCCGCAACCTGCGCGGGAACCGCTGTCATAATCACTGTAGAAGGCAGGGGGGCCGATGCGCCCGGAACGCAGATGCCGACCCTCTTGATGGGCGTGTATCTGATTCCCCTCGGCAAGTTTTCCTGGCCGATCAGGATGTCCTTCTGGTATGAACGCACGTTTTCAATCGCCTGGCGCACGGAAGCCAGAATATCCTGGTTAATTTCCCGGTTGGCTTTCTCCAATTCGTCTCTGCCAATCCGGAATTGCCCGGGTGCAAGTTTTACTCCATCGAATTTCTCCGTATATTCCGCAACCGCTTTGTCGCCATGATCGGCAACGTTGCTGAGAATATCAATCACCTGTTGATTTTCCTCGCTCCCGTAGCCGGCAAAACTCGCCGCCCGCATCATCTTCGAGCGAAATTTTTTCAGGCTTTTCTCAAAATCGGCTCCGGATGAGGAGATGATAATTTTGTCGAGTTCGTGGGGCATGCGTTTGTCCTTTACCTTCCGAAGTTGCCGTGGCTGTAAGTTCTTGTCGCCCTCTCCAGCAACAGATAGTTTTTACCTTTATACTTTGTTCTAATCCCTGCAATTTTAAACCGCACCTTATCCGGCTCGGCAGCTTGTTTCAGCTCGGTCAGCTCCAGCGCCGCGCACGGCAATAGATGTAAAGAAAGCTTCTGAACATTCCGGCCAAGAGCGTCGGGCACGAATAAAAAGCGACCATCATTCTGCTTGACCAAAAACACGGTCCTGTCCACAAAAATCGAATCGGGGCTTTGTGTATAACGCCGGGCATCCGGCAATTTTTCTTTTTCAGCCGCCGACTGCGATTCATCAATTGAAATTTCATTACTGTCCGCTATCGGCTTTTTGCTAATGACCGTTCTTTCTCGCCTGGCCCTGAGCTTTTCTATGACCTCTTGCGGTAGAGCCAATACATCGTTCGGCTCATCAAGGGCAAGCTCCTGTTTACGTTCCCGCCCGGATTGTATCTCAACCGGTTCTTGTTGCTTCTGCTGAGGTTCCTGCGATGGTTCCGGCTCCGGCTTCTCCGCTTTGCTCAGGGGCATAAAAAAACCCGGAAATATGAAGTTCCTGCCTTTGTATTTTGTCACCCTGCTGTTCCAGAGCCGGTAACCTGCCGTAGTACGCATTTTCTTGTCGGCGGTCATCTTTTCAAGCGCCGACGACGGCAGCAGCTCCAACCTTGTCCCGGCCTTGATAACCGTTCTGTAATCGTTCACGTCCGAAGCTAATTCGAAGAACCATACATCGTTACTGTCGGGACCTATCAAATTACCATCAACACGATTCATGACAAAGCCGTCCCGAAGCAGAGGCATCTCGCGAATTATCTCGGCGTCGAATCCCGACGCTGGCGGAACCGCGCTCATGAAAAATACCAAACTTAGAAATACCGGTATCTTTTTCATATTGATTATTCGGATTTCCAAACTTTTAATAATCATTTATCATTTATCAATAATCATTTCAACGGCCTGCTTCGGCTCATCCGCCAGCATCACGTAACTGCTGCTGTCGGCATCGTCGGTCGCGATAAGCTCGATAAGCGGCTTCCAGAATCCACCCAAGAGTATAATCGGTTTATCCGCCTTAAGAAAGCCCTTGTTTTTTAATTCCCAGACTTTTGCCAATTCCAGCAGCGTTCCCGTTCCGCCCGGCAGGACGATATACGCCTGCCCCAATTTCACGAGCGTATCGAGCCGTTCATCGAGAGAACCGGTAACAATTTCACGGGTCACATACTTGTTCGCCCTGCTGGACTTGAACGCCGAACAGGTTACACCGATAACTTCACCCCCGGCCTCGACAGCTCCTTTCGCCGCCGCGAACATCGTCCCGCCGTAACCGCCATTAGCAATCGCAAAACCAGCCTCAGCTAAAAACCTGCCGGTCTCCATAGCCAGCGTAAAGATCGCATCGCCGGCCCTGCTCGTTCCGAAAATCGTTATTATCTTTTTGGATATTATCTCAGGCATATTTCAATTAACCAGAAAATACACAATCCTGCAGGCATGGCCACTGCTTTTTTGATTCTTCTTGTTAGTCGTCCTGAGAGTAATCTCATGTCTGCCCGGACTCAGTTCGGCATCAAGAATATAGGCCCAGGGCAGGTGAAGATTCGAACTCCATTGAGTGAACTGGTCGATTTGGCGAAAAGATGACTTATCAATGCTGTATTCAATAACACCCACATCGGGACCACAGGTAACAAAAACACCAATAGCAGTACCCTCGAATTTGAGTCTGAGCATCGCGCCGGGCCGATTGGCTTTAAGCACGGGTACATTGACAAAACCTTCGCGCAGCCCTTTACCATCTCCGGGATTCCAGGCAGCGTCATAGACAAAGCCTTCGACAAGTTCGGCATTACCAATATCCACATACCGGCCGCGATAATAACTGAACGGATCGAGGGGCTCGTCCGGCATGGGGTTGGATTTAACATTTTCAGGCAACGACCCGGCCCATGCCGTATCTAACAAACGTTTCATTGAGCGGAAATAAACATTCTGACCAAAAGGTGAAGGATGAACATCGCGAAAATCATTCGGCCAATCAAATTGTCCGGCATTGATACGTTCATTGACTTCGAGCGCGAGGTTCAACGAGGGTAACTGATAATGTTCGGCCACTTTTTCATGGTTACGAACGACGGCCGGCACGGAACCATCATTGTAAGTTTTCATTTTCTCGGGATCGACGAAGTGCATCAAAATAATATCGATGTCGGGATTGAGCATACGAGCCTGCCGGACGATTCCTTCCATACCACGAATTTGTTCGGTATCGGTGCGACCATTGGTCGCATCATTGACGGCGGCTTCCTCAAATAACAAATCGACCGGGCCATTTTTGAAAACGTTCCGCCTAAGACGGAAAGCTCCCGGCGTCGAACCTGTTGAAGGAATCCCGGCAGCGATGAATTCAAACCGGGTCTCAGGAAAGCGTTGCTGCAGGTACTGACAGATCATGTTCCGCCAACCGGGGTTGTGGGTAATAGAGCCGCCCAGGAAAGCCACACGGCCTTTCTTCTGCCGTTGGAATTTTATGCGGCAGTTTGTCAGGCCGTGCCGCAGATTGTAATGGAACTTGTCATAATCGGCTGTTGTATGAGACAGGATGAAATCGACAATGGGCTTCGGATCCTCAAGGCTGTGAGGATGATGGTCCGCGCCCGGCTTGCGAATGACGGTGATCTTGCCGCCGAGCTTCTTATAGCGTTGTTCAACAATATCTGAGTTTTCCGGCATCGGAACGACAGTATCGGAAGTGCCGCAGACGTGCAGAACAGGCACGACGCAGCGGGCTAACGGCTCAAGATTGTCAATCGGATTGTGCTCATACTCCAAAGCCTGCTCGGCCGTCAGGCCATAAGCTTTCAGACAAGCTTCCCAGGACGGCTGATGGTAATTTCCTTTACCTCGGCCGGCGGGCCAGCTCTTGAAGTCACAGACGGGATTGTCGGCGTAGATGCAGGCCACTTTCTCGGGATTGGCACAGGCCCAGTTGTAAACGATAAGTCCGCCCCGGCTCATCCCTTCCAGAGCAGCACGCCGATGGAAGCCATGATGCTCGGTCAGATAATTGTAAAAAGCATTCCAATGATTCACCGCCGGGGGAGCACCAAAGAGGTCTGCCACATCCATATAAACAAGGTGAAATCCTTTTTCCAAAAGTGCCAGGTCCGTCTGAGGTTCATGGCCGAAGAAACGCGCCCGCCATATCCAGGGCAGATGGCCGGTCGGATGCCCGGGCGTAACGACAATACATCGGCGGGTATCATATGTAAAGTCGTAGCGGTCATATCCACTCCAGACGGATTTCTCGACGTCAATACCATCAACTTCGAGCCGACGTGCAAAATCATCACACAGAGAAATGTCAGCCAGAAAAGCCGTAAACGCAAGAATGAATAGCAAAATTCGTATATTTTTCACGATTCGCCTCTTTGTACCTATGTCACTCGCCGGCCCTTTTTTGCGTGTAATTCAGAAGCCCCGTGGAAAGCAGAATCTCTCTGTCTCTATCGGACAGTTCCAGCCTTCCGATAAAATCAAATGAGCCGTCCGCTTTGAAAATCGTAACTGTGTCGCTGCTCTTTACAGCATCGAGCAAACCATCTATCTGAAGCTCGTCGCCGGACTCGATTTTGTCATAGTCCGCCGGATCGGCAAATTCGATCGGCACGATGCAGAAGTTAATCAGATTCGCCTTGTGAATTCGTTCGATAGTTTTAGCGATCACGGCCCGAACACCCAGATACATCGGGCACAATGCTGCGTGCTCTCTCGACGAACCCTGGCCGTAGCTTTCGCCCGCCACGATGATGCCGGCCGTTCCCTTTTTCTTCAGTTCGAGCGCACGTTCGGCGAACGTCGGCTTGCCTTCTTCGTTGAAGCAGTTAAAAACGACCTTGGCATATTCGGGCACATTCGAGCGAAGTTTCAGAAAGGTTCCCGCCGGCATGATATGGTCGGTGGTGATTTTATCGTCGCACTTGAGCAATACTTCGCCCGTCAATTTTTCCGGTAGCGGCCTGGGCGTCTCCGGCACGACAATCGTCGGGCCGCGCACGACCTCGGCTTTCGCCGCCGCTTCCTGGCTTAGAGGCACCTCTATCATATTATCGTTGATGGCAAATTCTGCCGGCAGCTCTATCTTCGGGTACTGCAGGCCGAACAATTCCGGCAGATCCCGCGGGTCGGTAATCCTGCCTGTAAGAGCCGAGGCGACCGCCGTCTCCGGGCTGACCAAATACGCCTGGTCGCCCTTAGTTCCGGTGCGTCCGGCAAAGTTCCGATTGAATGTCCGCAGGCTCACTACATCATTGGCCGGCGAGAAACCCTGCCCGATACATGGCCCGCAGCCCGATTCCAAAATCCTCGCGCCCGCTGAAATCATGCCGGACAATGCCCCGTTATCGGCCAGCATATTCAGGACTTCCCTGCTGCCCGGAGCGATTGCAAATTCGACCATCTCGTTGATACGCTGGCCTTTCAGGACGATCGCCACCATCATCAAATCGGCAAAGCTCGAATTCGTGCAACTGCCGACAACGACCTGTCCCGTTTCGAGACCGGCGATCTCACGGATGGATTTGACGTTGTCCGGCGACGAGGGACAGGCCGCCATCGGCTCAAGCTCATCCAGTTTGATCTCGATGATGCGGTCGTATTCGGCATCCGGATCGGCTGCTAATTGCTGATAGTCTTTTTCCCGCTTTTGGGCGGCCAGGAATTTTTCGGTCTGCTCGTCGCTGGCAAAGATACTTGTCGTTACACCCAATTCGGCTCCCATATTCGTGATCGTGGCCCGCTGTGGTACGGAAAGTTTTTCTGCACCGTCGCCACAATATTCGACCACCCAGCCGACGTTGCCCTTTGTCGTCAGGATGCTCAGCAACTTGAGAATCACGTCCTTGGCGGTCACCCAGTCGCTTAACTGGCCGGTGAGTTTGACGCCCAGGACCTTCGGGCATTTCAGGTAGAACGGCCCGCCGGCCATTGCGACCGCCACATCCAGCCCGCCTGCCCCGATGGCCAGCATCCCGATTCCGCCGCCGGTCGGCGTGTGTGAATCGCTCCCAAGGAGCGTCGCGCCGGGCTTGCCGAACCGCTCCAAATGGACCTGATGACAGATTCCGTTGCCGGGGCGCGAATGATGGGCGCCCGCCCTGGCGGCGACGGTTTGCAGGTACAGATGATCGTTATGATTCTCCGGGCCGAATCCTGCCATATTGTGATCGACGTAGCTTACCGACAAATCGGTTTTCACTGGTCTGAGCCCCATCGATTCATAAAGCAAAAACGCCGTTGTTCCCGTGGCGTCCTGTGTCAGCGTCTGGTCGATACGAATCCCGATCTGCTCGCCGGCCGCGAGCTTGCCGTCAACAAGATGCTTGCCAAGTATCTTATAAACAAGTGTTTTTCCCAATTTCATGCTCCTTAAAAACTAAAAGGGGTAGTTTAACATAAATGCGCTTCCAAGACAAATCCTGACGATAGACCAATTTCGACGTTCTTTCCGGATGTCATCGAAGTACATCTTACCCGAGCCGCCGGGCTGCGGATTGTCCCTGTCGCCAAAGCCGGCCTTTGCGGTTCTGGCAGAAAAGCTGGAAGCTGACAGTTCAAAACTGCCAGAGCAGTGTGATGATTCGCGATTCGCTGGAACCGGGCTCGAAGCATGCTATTGTGTGTCTCACGCCCGGTAACGGAGTCGCTTTGCAGGATCGTGTCGATACGGATCTTGATAGCTTCAGCGCAGAACAAAGCGGAATCACCGCGCCGCATTGGGTGAAATTAGAGCGTGACTTATCCGGCGACTTTACGGCTTACCATTCAACCGATGGGTCTGCCTGGGAGATGCTGGGCCTGCCAGAGAGAATCCAGATGATTAAGAATGCCTATATCGGTTTAGCAGTAACGGCCCATAATGCCGAAGAGACGTGTGAAGCCGTATTCTCGAATGTCACGTTCACTGGTACGCTTGGTCCAGAGTGGACGAACCAGGATATCGGCATAATCAGCAATGATGCCGAGCCGATGTATGTGGCTGTGTCCAATACCGCCGGCGATCCTGCAGTAGTGTATCATGATGATCCTAATGCAGCACAGATAGCCATCTGGTCGGAGTGGGTAATCGGCCTGCAGGAGTTTGCGGAACAGGGTGTGGACCTGACCGATGTCGACAGAATTGCTATCGGCTTCGGCAACAAAGACGATATGACTACTGCCGATGGTTCAGGTACAATGTACTTCGACGATATCCGGCTGTATCGGCCTGAAAAAATTAACATTGAAAACTTCAGTTTTGAGCTGCCCGGCACCGAGAAAATCAAGGGTTGGAACGGTGAAGGTGTAAATGGAACTCCTGCTGTCGATATACCCGGTTGGAGCAGCGATACTGAGGTTGCCGACTCGGGAGTGGAGACCGGGTTCGAACCAACTGACGGGGAATGGTCCGCTTTTTTAATGAGCGGCGATCCCTCGATCTGGCAATTGACCGACCATACGATCAGCGACGGCGACATTTTAGAGCTGAAAGTGGATGCCAGGATTACATGGGCCGCCACGGTCATGCAGATAATTCTCTATTACGATGACAACGGCGCCAGAGTTCCGGCTGCGACCGGTGAAGTGATTCTTACAGATGATATGCAGGAGTATACACTGTCGCTATCAGCCGCTGACGTTCCGGAATCGGTCGGCAAGAAAATTGGAATTGAATTTTCCAATACAAGTTCCGGCGACTCATGGATCGGCCTGGATAATGTGCGGCTTGTCCTGCTATCTGAGTAAGCCGATTGATCCTGATATTAGTATTCTCGATTGAGGAAGACCTGAATCAGGGCGGCATGGTTGTGCTAAAGGACTATGCTCTGCTGGACTACTGTTGAGATAAATGAATTAGCACGAGTTTGGGGCCTATGCTTGATGATGAAGCATAGGCCCCGTTTGTTTTTAGGGTAATACAGATACTCAGGCCGCTAAGGCTTAAACTTGCTATATGTGAACGATCGAGTAGATGGACGATGATTGAAACGCGAAATCGTTACCGCAGCATCATTATCATCAGAGAGCTATAAGGATTCTGTGGGCCTAAAACTTAAAATCCCCGGAATAAAGGGTCTATAATGCCAAAATAGCCTGTTCTCCGCCAAGAAAAATCTCGAAGAGGCAGTTGTAAGTGTAAGGGCTATTCGGTAAAATGTCGCCGGATGCCGAATTATTCGTGCCGCGTTCTGAGTACCGCGGAACGCAGAACGACGAACGCTGAACGATTAAAGTGCTATAAAAAGGAGATGCTCATGGAGCAAGGGCAGTCGAGAATAAAGGTTGAGTACGGAATAGATATTACCATTGTGACATTTAATGACGAAAGAATTGTCGATGAAGAACAAATAAGGGAACTTCAGGAGTCCTTTAAGACAGTCATTGAGAAAAACGAGGGCAAGAAACTGATTCTCAATTTTGTCAACGTAAAGTTTATGACCTCGGCCTTTTTGGGCCTGCTGGTCAGAATCCACAAAAAGTTATGCGAACAGGGAGGGCGGCTGCGACTGTCTAATTTAGACTCGAATCTTCGCAAAGTCTTCGAAATTACACAACTGACGAAGGTTTTTGAAATATCGTAAGTCGACAAAGCAGTTTAACCTGTATGCCAATATTTGTACCCGGAGGTACCTATAACCGTGATTGTCAAAATTGCGGTTGCAGCCATCGCCTCAGTTAAGGTCACCCCCGAAGCCCGTTTGCGTCGCCCAGCTTTGAGGATTCGGATCTCCCTTTTACTGGAAATAACATCTGTCTTCCTTCATAATATCTCTTGCCTCGATCATCTTAAGTCATCGTTTTGCAGCTTTAACCAACATACTTTTGTACAGTATACAGTCATTCAGCAGATCTTCGTCGAATGTCCAGGGCTTAGGTACGCCCAGACATGCGCCTGGCCAACTCAGCCACCTCCCCAAGTTCTTTAGTGTTAAGCAGTTTCATCGACCTTTTCGATTTTACTATCGGTTCGGGGCTTTCTGCCGGTGCCTCTTTGGACTGCCGGTGTTCAGGATTCGTGTCTTCTCGCCGTTGATCTGCGGTTGTTTCTTGAGCTTTCCCGTGCACAATCTGCTCTGGGTATTGCTCTGGTCTTCGCAGTGACTGATCCAATTCGCTCATCTGCTGCAGGAGTATTTCGTTGTTGGCTTGTAGTTCACCGGTCTGTTCTTCAAGGCATTCTCCTGCCTCCAGACACTCACCGAACAGTTTCCGGAGTCGGGTAATTCGCTCGCTCAAGTGTTTGATTCGTTTAAGGTTTCCAACCGTAGTTTCCTGCAGTTTTGTGCGTTGATCGACGTCTGCGGCGAAGACGATAAGTCCGGTCGCCTCGCCGGCCTCGTCCCCTACCAGAATCATTTTCGTCTGCGCATGGAAAACTGTTCCATCGCTCTTAATGTGTTCAACGGTGCCTTCTAAATGGCCACAGCGTTTGGTCTCTTCGAGCAAAGGAATCACATCGGTTTTCATTTGCTCTTTTGTGTGGAATAGGCTGAGCTGCTTGCCGATTAGCTCGTCTTTCGTTTTATAACTATGCATCCCGGCCCATGCTTCATTAACAAACCGAAGGCTGCCATCTAAATCGACCACGACAATCCCCTCTTTCGCTTGTTCAGCAATCATAGCTAAATATCTTAGAGTTTGTTCGATCTGTTTGTGTGCAGTAAATACATCTTTCATCGGATTCTCATGCCTCGATCAACTTAAGCTATCTTCCATTTAGCTTTACCTACTCTGTTTTTGTTGAGCATAAGGTCATTCTGCAGATATTTATCGATCTGAACATCGCCCTAATTCCGCCACAATATCTTCGTGGTCGCTCTGGAGATTGTAGGTGTCTATAGCACGTTGGATATCCGCTCTAAAATTTTCGTCGTATGTCCAGGGCTTAGCAATGAACCTGTAAACGTCTTCCTGCTGCAATACCATCATGACATCGGCTGACTGCGCATATCCCGATAGAGCCATACTAACGATGTTGGAATACTCTTTCTTAACGATTTTGAGTAGCTCGAGTCCGTCCATCCCGGGCATAACAATATCAACAACGATTACATGCACCTTTTCTCGCTTGAGGATTTCAAGTGCGTCTTCACCGCTCTTGGCAAAATATTTATCGTATGGTTCATCCGTGATGCTCTTATCTATAGTCTTCAGGACTATTTCGTCGTCATCTACGAACAGCACTGCTCTCTTTTCCATAATTCTCTTCCTAACATCTACTTATTCTGTGAACCTCTTTTAGGTTGTTTTCTCATATAAGTTCATAAGACCACAAAGCTTATTCGCCAATTACTCGAATAAAGTCTTTCATTTCTCATACACCACCGAAGCCAAATCCTCAATACTGCTTTTGATATATCGGTAGTCGAGAAAAGGCGCATAACTCAATAAGTCCTTCCAATGTAAAAAATACGTATTTCTAAGTAGATTCTTATTTGTGTGGCGTCAGAAGCGCTGAAGAAGCGAAATTATTGCTGAGTATCATTGGTTTTAAAAAATATGGCTGTATTTATGAGACCATCATATCAAGCATTTATGACGCTTCTCAATAAAAATACGTAGAACTACGTAGTTGGAAATTTTCTCAAACCCTGGTTCGGTAAGAGATGTTGTAGATGATTAGCACGTGGGCTATAATGAGCCCAGTTCGTTCTGCGTGCTGTGTGCTGTGTTCTCCACGCCGCAGAACTCGGAACGACGAACTCTGAACGCATTAGGATTGGAGAAGCAACAGTGAAACTCAAACGCTATGAAGGCAATCCCATCCTCTCGGCTAATCCGGCTAATGACTGGGAGGATTTAGCCGTATTTAATCCTGCGGCCTGGTACGACGAAGACACAAAGCAGGTCATGCTTCTGTACAGGGCTGCCGAGGCGGGTCCCGAGTACAAGTGCTATTTCGGCCTGGCGGTTAGCAGCGATGGCTATCATTTCGAGCGCACCAGCGACGAGCCGGTTCTCGGCCCAAGTGTAGATGGTTTCGATGCCAGCACCATACAGGATCCACGGATGGTGAAAATGGGCGAGTATTATTACATCACCTACGCCAGTCGGTTCTTCCCGTTCGGCCAGTTCTGGATGCCGAAAGAACAGCAATACGTCCCTCCTGTCTGCCCGGCGGATTTTCCCCGCGTCATCCGCAACAACGCCACCAGCAGCGGGCTTTTGCTCACGAAGGACTTCAAGAGCTTTATCCGTGCCGGCAGAATTACCGACCCGGTCCTCGACGACCGGGATGTGATTCTCTTTCCCGAAAAGATAGACGGCAGGTACTATTTGATACACCGGCCGCTCGAATGGGTTGGCCCTGAATACGGGACCGAACAGGCCGCCGCCTGGATATCGTCGGCCGATGACCTGCTCGGATTCAGAAAATCCAGGCTGCTTATCAAGCAGAAGTACGATTGGGAGGCGGGCAAACTGGGCGTCAATACCCCCCCTATCAAGACCGAGCATGGCTGGCTGACCATTTACCACGCCGTAGGTCACGACAAGTACTACCGCCTCGGAGCACTGCTGCTGGACCTGAAGGACCCGGGCAAGGTCTTGCATCGCACGACTGACTGGATTATGCAACCCGAGCAGGATTACGAAATCGAAGGATACTATAAAGGCTGCGTTTTCCCATGCGGCAAAGTCGTGATCGACGGAACGCTGTTCGTGTACTATGGCGCAGCGGATAAGTACGTTGGATTAGCAACGTGCCGGCTCGATGAGCTGCTCGAATATCTGCTCTCCTGCCGGCCATAATGAAAGGAAGCCAATGGAATTCCATCTCCACGCAATCGACATTTCCATCATAGTCGGCTACCTGGCCGTTATAATCGCGCTCGGCTGGTATCTCTCGAAGCGCGCCTCGAAGGACCTCAACTCATACTTCCTCGCCGGCAAATCGTTGCCCTGGTACGTCATCGGCACTTCTCACGGAGCAAGCGGCTTCGATATCACCGGGACCATGTGGTTCGTGGCGATGCTCTTCACCTATGGCCTGAAAGCCGCTTTCATACCCTGGATTTGGCCGCTCTTCGACCGCGTGTTCCGCCAGGTATATCTCGGAGCGTGGGTTCGGCGCTCAAACGTTCTGACAGGTGCCGAATGGATGCGGACCCGCTTCGGCTCGGGCCTGGCGGGCAACCTCTCGCACATCAGCGTGGTTTTATATGCGCTCATACTAACCGTTGCTTTCCTCGGCTATGCCTTTGTCGGAATAGGGAAATTCACGGAAGTATTCTTTCCATGGAATCTCGCCTGGGGTCCGCTTTCGTCCGCCAATATGTACGCCATTATCCTTCTGATAATCACCACTGCGTATTTGCTTCTGGGCGGCTGGTACAGCGTAGTTCTCACCGACCTGATTCAATTCGCCCTACTGACCGTCGCTTCGGTATTTATCGCTATCGTCGCAATTAACAAAGTCAGCCCCGAGATGCTTGCCAAGTTTGTTCCCAACGGCTGGAACGAGTTGTTTTTCGGCTGGAAGCTGAATATCGACTGGTCGAGCCGAATCGAGCAGTTAAACGGTAACATCGTCAAGGACGGCTATTCGCTCTTCGGAGTTGTAATCATGATGTGCCTGCTCAAGGGCTTATTAATCAGCATGGCCGGGCCGACCGCCGGATACGGGATGCAGCATATTCTTTCGACACGCAGCCCGCGAGAAGCGGCGCTGGAAAACTGGTGGATGTCCATTGTACAATTAGTGCCGCGATTCCTGATGATTACCGGCATCGCCGTGCTCGGGCTGGTTTACTTCACGCCCGAAGTCAAAGAAATGCTCGGCGCCGGCCAGAAGTTCGACTTCGAAAAGATTCTGCCCCACGTCATAGCGGGATATATCCCCGTTGGCCTGGTCGGAATTCTCCTGGCCGGCCTGCTCGCGGCATTTATGAGCACATTCGATTCTACAATCAACGCCGGCGCCGCATATATCGTCAACGATGTATACAAAAGATACATCAGCCCGAACTCATCACAAAAGACGTACGTCCGTCTCGGCTATGCGTCCACCATTGCCCTGCTGATAATCGGAGTACTTGTCGGCCTTCGTATGCAGTCTATCGACCAGGTTACCAAGTGGATCGCCGCGGCCCTCTACGGCGGCTACGTCATCCCCAACCTGCTCAAGTGGCACTGGTGGCGGTTCAACGGCTACGGCTACTTCGCAGGAATGATTGCCGGAGTCGCCGGCGGCCTGCTATTCTCGAAACTCATCCCACCGCTAATAGTTCCGCTTTATCCGGCCCTGGAACTGCTGCCGGAAGCGCTGCTGATATTTCCGTTTATCGTCCTGTTCAGCGCCGCCGCATCGGTCGCCGCCTGCCTGTTGACGCCGCCGGAAAAAGACGAAGTCCTCGAAAGTTTCTATCGCACCGTTCGGCCGTGGGGCTTTTGGAAGCCCGTCTATCAAAGCCTGCTGGACAAATACCCGAACCTCAAGGCCAACACAGACTTCCGGCGTGACGCGTTCAACGTCGTTATCGGTATCATATGGCAGCTTACCCTAAACATAATTCCAATCTGCTTAATCATCGGGCAGTACCGAACGATGTGGATCTCCATCGTCGTTCTCGCGGCCACTTCGGTCATCATGAAATTCACCTGGTACGACAAGCTCGGCCCCGGCGAGATGTATATGCCCGAAGACGGATAGCTATATCCGGGGATCCGGTTTGCTTAAATCGGATGGTGAAAAGGATATACAATATTGATTAAAAGTCTCCCCCTGTGTTGTTACAATTCAAGCGGGCCGATATGACTGGTTTTCACCTTCGGCGATTATCCGAACGAAGCATGACCCTTGACAATATCAACATACAAAACAAGCCCATGTCTTTCGGATAGTTTAGAAAGACTCTATGGATGTTCCTATAGACGAAGGGCTTAGATGGGCTGTAAGTATCGAACTAACAGCCCAGCCCTTTCAAAACTTATTTTTTTATAATACTGCTTAAATTGTTCTGCGCCTGCGCAGCCAGCCGACAAGGCCTATACCAATGCTGCCTAACAAAATAGCACCAGGAGCCGGGATCGTTACCGGCGGATCGTTTGGCGGATCAACTGGCGGATCAACTGGAGGGTCAGGCAGGATCACGTCATAATCTATCGTAAGTGTGGATGACGCCAAGGTTACTGCCCAGTATGGACCTTCCTGGCCGGCAGGTATCGAACCTATATCCAGCCATATTTCCATAGTCCCGTCCATCAGCTCGTCTAAGGCAAGAGCGTCAAGATTTAAAGTTGTTGTATTCCATGTTTCTTCGGGGGAACCCGCAAGCTGGCCTAACGCTAATCCATCGCCTTCAATAAGATCGACCTCATCAAAGTCGGCGTCGAATGCATAAATCTCTAATGTAGCCCAATTTATTGTAACTTCCGGAAACTCAGCTGGATTAAAAGTATGTGTCCAGCCCCAGTCATTATTCCACCAACGATAGTCACCAAAACGTGTATCGGGCTGACCGCTACCGGCATCTACCACATCCACATAAGTTATACCTGCCTGTGTCCTGCTGCTAACAGCAAGGATCAGGACTGCCAGGGCACAAATAATAATTAATTTTCTCATCCCATTTATCCTTAAGAAGCCTTTAACGAAAGCTTAGTAAAGGCCCTATAACAAGGGTCTTACGCACTATCCTTCCCTGCTTTTTATCGTTAGAGCTGCTTAATCAGACAAGATTTGGACTTACCACAAACCACGTGGAAACAACAGATAGTGGTATAAAGAGAAAGTATGCTCAACTCATAAAGCCAAGCAGTTGACTGTCCAGATTACTACCCTGAGAGAACAACGAGCAGCAGAAATCTGTTCCAAAGCCTACTATTCTACCTAACACCTCTCCTCTGTCTCCTGCCGGATTATATTACTCCAACTATTTCCCCTATCCAACACAATGTCAGATAGTTGCCCAGGAACTTATGGATGCTTCATACATCATGAAGCTAAATCAGCAGAAGCTAATTTACTCAACTTATCTATTTGTACCATATCCACTATGCCTCCGTCAACAAAAAAAACCCAAATTAATATATTTTTTTACATTTCTTCTTTCTTTCAAAAAATCATGCTCTAAATCGATCAAACTGCCTCTTGAACCGGTTAATTGGCAGGCACCCCATGAATGGGGCTGAAAGGCCGAGGAATGAGGAACAATAGAAGAGCGTCCATCATCGGCTGGCCTCTGTTCTACCCCTTTAGGGTCAGCCAAATTGGCTTTGATTGGCTTTGAATTGGGTTTGTTTTTTCGCCGCCTCAAAGCATGAAATTCTTCATAATACCCTTTCTTATAGATACTTACGCCAATTCTGATTTTTCAAAATTGGCTTTGTTTTTTCAAATCGCCTTTCAACCCCCAGATAAATCTGGGGGCTAAATAAGATTGGCTTTGATTGGCTTTGAATTGGGTTTGTTTTTTCGCCGCCCAAAACCACAAAATCTTTCATATCGCCCTTTCATATAGATACTTACGCTCATTTCACCCTCCGGCAAATTGGGTTTGTTTTTTCAAATTAAGCTCAATTTTTCGTCGTTTTCTGCTCTTTTTCACCTGTTTTTCTTACTAACCGCGGATTACGCGGATTACGCGGATAAAAAGAAACAATAGTCAATCGCCAATAGTAAATAATCAATGACAAAGCCCTTTCCCTTTTACCTTTTTACTTCTTTACGTATTATACGAAATCCCAGCTTAAAGGGCGGGTGAATTCCAGAAAAATCTCCGATACACGGCGTTCATTATTCTGCCACAGAGGATGCAGCGCAATAAATAGTAAATCGCAAATCGCAAATCGTAAATGGCAAGGTCTCCGTGAGAAGGCGGCCATTATTCGTATTGCGTGCTGCGTATGGCGTACTGAGTAAGGGCATCCAGATTAAATTTCTTAAAATATCTCACCACGAAGGGCACGAAGATCCACGAAGAAAATAGGAATTAACCGCTGATTAACGCAGATAAACGCGGATTTTAAGTCGTATTGCGTGCTGCGTATTGCGTATAGCGTTCAGAGATTTCCGGCACTTTTTCCTTTTAACTTTTCACTTTTACCTTATTTTTCTCCTGTTTCCTGTCTTCCTTCATCCTGAGCGGAGTCGAAGGACTGTTTTTTCCGCCTTTTTTAGCCTTTTTTTACTTTTTTCAAAATTCGTAGGTAACATTTACCCTGTGAGATACGCTATATATAATTGAATGGCTGGTAAAGGCCAGATCCTTATGCGTTTTTTTTGTTCTGAAAACCGACAAAATAGTATAGATTGTTCGTTGGCAAGCGATAAGAGGCGAAAGTAAAGATGCAAATTTTTCGGGCGACAGATACGTTTTGTCAAGAAAATATACCAAGATGTTTCCTCCACCGGCCGCAAAGCAGCCTGAATTATATGGCTCCGACGGCACTCGCAACGATGTGTATTGAGCAAGGCTCCGGTTTCCTCCGCCTTACTCAAGATAAGGAGAATTGTTATGAACTACATTCATAACGGCTATACTGACATAAGGGGGTAGATCAACATAATCCAACCGGTAAAAAGGGATTACCATGAAAACTAAAAGAAAAGTACACGTTATTATTCTCGGAACCATAATATCAGCTGTGCTCTTGTTAGTCCTATTGTTGCGTGGCTTAACGCTTACTATTCATATAGGGCCGACACGCTCATTATGGGAAATAGGCGACGGAGCAGAAAATGCTGCGATGCAATTAATTGCTCAGATCAAGAATAGTCGCGCGGAAGGCAAAGCTGTTCTGAAGAAGGGCAAATACTCAATAGAAGTGAAAGAAAGCTCTTGGGTATTAAAGGCTGCTTCCAGGACAAAACTAAAATACATCGTTGCCTTTACAAAAGGCGCTTCAAGCATTACAGATACTACGATAACACTGGAGCCGGAAATCACTGATTTCATGATACAACTATCTCCTCCGATCACTGTAGTTTCCCCTATTGGCGGAGCGATAGATATCGAAAAGATCGAGATGAAGGGCAAAGACAATATTTCTGCCGATGTCGCTCTGGCAATGAATGAGACTATTGCTTCTTTCTTGGGGCAAATCTTCTGTTTCTCCGAATCCGATGACTCCTTGTCACTTCAAGATAATGTCGAGAAGATATTCAGTGAGCTAACGGTGGATAACTTATCGTTTATTGTTGAGTCTGGCGCCAAGATTAAATTCTCTGGACACAGTTTGGTTCTGGGCGAAGGCAATACACTCCATCTAAAGGACTTTTCTCTTCGGGACAGTGGGAAAGCCAAAGGGGCGCTTGCTGCAAATCTGAATCTGAAGTCTGGTTCTGTCCTCAAAATAGAACAACAGAACATTCTGATTAACAACATGATGCTTGGCTTATCTGGAGAATTCACAAAGGATCAGGAGAAACTCCTTTGTTCTGTCAAGGCAAAAAACGGTGAAGGCGCAGTCTCAAACAGCGTCGTGCTTTCTGCTAGTGATGGAAAGAAACTGGACTTATCCAATATGGAGATTATGGGGAAAGGGAGCATAGCTCCATCCGTTTCCGCTACAGGAACGTTCTCAACCACTGCAAAAATGGCTGGTTTAGCAAAAGGAGCATTGCGGAATCTGATCGATCACGCTGAAATGCAAATTCATTCAGCGTCTTTCGCACTGCAACCTGCCGGCTTCTCAATCAAGATACCAAGAATCCAAGTTTTGGTGCGTCAATCTGATATTGCCACTGCGGTTAAAGAGTCTATTCCAGAGTCTATAAACGAAGAATCAGAGGAATTCAACGATTCGGGATTGCACAGAACTATTCTTTCCGCTGGAACTCTTAATATTATCGATAATGACATCGGGAAAATGAAAGCGGCTATGCATTTATGGGAGATTCACGGATTCAACTTGGGATATGGGCCTAATGAGGTCGCCTTTCATGTGAACCCAAAGTATCGTGTGGAATTACAGACATATTACCTTTCGGGAACCAGAACGGTATGGCACTCGAAAACATTCACGATTCCTAATCCTTTTGGGTCTGATAAGAAGGTAACGATTCCTAACCCAGCACCTACGATTCATAAGGATTATGCGTGGGGAAATGCAGTTCAGCATTCCGGAAAAATAGATTGGGGGGGGAGCATAAAACTTTCGGCTCCTGATTTACCAAGCAAACTGTCTGATATGCAACTGAGGCTTGAACTCTTGCCCGGCCAGCCTAGCATAAGTAATTTTCCCAACTGGATTGAGACACGCATAAAGCCTGGTGGGGATTCCTTGCGAGAGTATTTGCAGAAGAAACTAAGAATGACCAAAGATGTTTCTCCATTCGCAAGTGTTTCTGGGGAGGCCAAGAAGTTGGGAGACAAAATTGTAGTCAATGGATTCTCTTTCACTCCCAAGGACAAGAATCTCATTCTGGATATCAATCTCGAATACAAAGAATAGTAGTATTCGCATATGAGAAGGAGATGCATTGCATGACTGAGGAAAAGATGGAGGATAAAGAGGTCGGGGGGATTAAAGGTATGGCAAAGCCGTATAGAAACATAAGAAAAAGAACTTCAATACGCGGAATCGGCAACCATCCCTATTTAACCCTGAATGGAGACATTCCTGAGATGTCAATCAACCAGTAAGGCTAAAACTTCGTCAAGTTTTGCCGTGGTTAGACAGGTGCAACTGTCCGCCGCACTATAATACATCCACAGCTCATCGCCTCGAAGCGAGAGTCCCGTTGGAAACACCACGTTTGGCGTTAATCCGGACAGTTCGTAGGGCGCTTCGGCCTGAAAAATCCAGTTGCGCGAGCGAGCAATCGTCTTGTGCGGTCTGTCTTTATCCAGGAGAGCTACACCGGCTCGATAAACCAAATGACCGCCGTAAGCTTTTACCCCATGGTATATCAGCAGCCAACCGTGCTCCGTTAAGATCGGCGGCGGTCCTGCTCCGACTTTGACGCCATCCCAGGCCGGGCCTGCTAATTCCGGTAACACACAATGCGGCTCGCCCCAATGCACAAGATCGGGTGAGTAGGCAGACCAAATGTGTTCTATTCCGCCGGCATCAGGCCTGTGCAGGACACCCCATCGCTCGCCGAATTTCTTAGGAAATAGAACAGCGTCCTTGTTATTGGGCGAGAAAATCAGGCCGACCCGCTCGACCTTTTTGAAATCCTCAGTGCGAGCCAACGCTACGGCCGCGCCTGCGGGTGAATACGCAGTGTAAGTAATGTACCAGCATCTCTCCTCGGAAAGATATGTCAGCCGTGCATCTTCACAGCCCCACTGCTCATATCTCCATTCGGACCCGCCGTAGCGGAGCAATGGTTCCGACTCGATTTCCCAACCGTCCACGCCATTCTTGCTGCGTGCAACGTGCAGGCTTGAGTACCCCACCTGATCCTCAACTCGAAGCAGCAGCAGGACCTCATCGCCGTGTTGTGTGGCCCCGGGATTTAACACGCCTGCGGCCTGAAAAGGCATATCCAAAGGTGAAATGATAGGATTGTCCGGACATCGGTCAAAAAGTCTTATTTTCATTGCGTTAGTCTCACCGTTTACAGGTACTTTGAATGTATTGGGCAACGCTCCCAACATCAAGTACCCAGCCTTTAATATTCCACCGATTTTATAACGCATTTCAAGATGTAATCCAAGTCAAAAACCTCCCTTTTTCAAGCGGTGGGAATTAAAAGGGCACGGTAGAACGCACTTTCACTAAGTTACTTATGTTCAATTTATTTTTATGAACTTTCGCGTGTCTTTTTTGGTATATTAAAGTGCTTTTATTAGTAGAAGGGCAAAGTATTTGCGATATGGCGATGTGAATAGGGTTTTCGCCGGATGTGTTTGCTCTGAGCTGGGAGGTTGGGTATAATGTGAAGTGATGAATGGCGATCCAGGACGATTCGTTGTCGTTCTGATGGTAGAAAGGCATCTCCAAATATAAAGGGCCAAATAAGTTTTGCTCGCAAACTGTTTTATTGTACACCGAGATTCTTGAAGGAATAAGTCTATGAGCTTGATAACAGCACACGATTTATCCAAAACATACCTAAAGGGCGAGACAAAGGTCGAGGCGCTAAAGAGTTTGAATTTCGAGATTGAACCAGCCTCTTTTGTTTCTTTCGTTGGTCCTTCCGGTAGCGGAAAGACCACACTCTTGAACCTTATTGGGTGTCTGGATAAGCCAACTTCAGGTATCTTGCGCGTAGATGACACAGACATCTCAAGCCTTAATACACGCCTGGCGGCAGCTTTTCGAGGCAAGAAGATCGGCTTCATATTCCAGGATTTCAATCTCGTTCCTGTGCTCACGGTGTATGAAAATGTGGGTTATCCGCTCGTCATGGTACAGAATACCCCTTCGAGTGAAAGGAAGCAGCGTATTCTCGCGCTCCTTGATGCTGTGGGAATGGCCGAACAGAGAGATAAATATCCGGACCAGATATCAGGCGGTCAGAAACAGAGGGTAGCTGTAGCGAGGGCCTTAGTTACGAACCCAAAGCTCGTTTTGGCTGATGAACCGACAGCCAATCTCGATCACAAAACAGCATATATGGTTATCGACATTATGAAAAAGATGAAGAATGAGCTCGGCACAACTTTTATCTTTTCAACTCATGATCAGAAAATCGTCGGAGAAGCTGAAATTATATATACGCTGGAAGATGGAGAACTGGCCGGCAGAGAGGTTTAGGGACAATGTTTGACTTATTCAAGATCGCAATAAGAAACCTGCTGAGATACAAAAGAAGGACACTTCTTACAGCTTCATTAGTCACCATTGGGGTGGTATCTGTGCTGGTGTTTATCTCAATATCAGGATCATTCAAGAACATGATGATTGGGCAGATAACAGACTCCTTTGTCGGGCATATCCAGATACACAAAAAGGGTTATGTGTCGTCCATAGATAGCCTGCCTCTTACATTGAACCTGGGCCCGAAGGCCTTCGAAAAAGTCGAGAAGGCAATAAATGAAATTCCTGATATAGAGGCATATTCAAAGAGAATAAAGTTCGGTGGCATGTTCAGTAACTTTGTTGAAACAACCAACGTGAGACTTAACGGCGTTAATCCTGAAGATGAAGTCAAGACTGTTCCACTGCTTCTCTCAAGGGTAAAAGAAGGAGACAAAACCATACGAACAGGGGAAATCCTTGTGCCTGAACTCCTCGCAAAAGGAATGAAGGTCAAGGTTGGCGACACAGTTGTTGTCATTGCAACTAATAGGGACGGCTCTGTTAACGGGAAACAATTTCAGGTCGGGGGAATACTTGAAAGCGCTACGGGTCCCGGGGGCAGAGATGGATATATTCACATAGATGACGCTGCTGAAATCCTGAGAATGGATACAATGGAGATAAGCGAAATTGCCATAAGGCTGGGGGATTTTGGCGAACTCCACAGGGTGTTCGATAGACTCAATGATAAACTATCGAACGAGCTAAACAAGCAAGGCGGACCGGCTTTTGAGGTGCACACGTGGGAAAAGCTTTCTCCATTTTATAATATCGCGAGGATGATAGATGTTATGACTTTTTTTGTAAAGCTGATGCTTATAGCCATAGTACTTATAAGCATAATGAATGTTATGGTTATGGCAGTGTATGAACGTATAAGAGAAATCGGTACTATTGCCGCCATAGGTACACTGCCTGGGAAAATAGTGGCAATGTTTCTGATAGAGGGTTTCTCCCTGGGTTTCTTTGGTGCAGTAGTGGGAGATATTCTGGGGATTGCAGTTATCTCTGTACTTAACGTTGCCAAACTCACTTTTAGTTTTGGCAGGCAAAAAGGCCTTTTGCTTTCTCCAAGCATAAATGTACGGGATGTTCTCGTGATTTCAATAATAGTAATAACCATTTCAGTAATTGCAAGTCTTCAGCCGGCCTATAAAGCATCAAGGATGAATCCGATTGACGCGCTGAGACATGTATAGGAGGTAATTTAAAATGAAGAAGAAACTTTTCTCAACTTTGGTCGTTCTGTCTCTGGTATCGGTAATGGCTTACGCTGCTCAGAAGGAAGAGGCGAAAATTGCTGTCGCATCAAACAGCAAAGACGCTACATCCTCTATAAGCAACAAGGCAGGCAAATGCTCATACTATCTTATATTCAACCGTACGGGGGAACTAATAGAGGTTATTAGCAATCCTTACAAAGATACACAAAGCGGAGCAGGGCAACAGACGGCGGATTTCCTTGCCAACAAAGGCGTGACTCTAATAATTGCTGGAAACTTTGGTGATAAAATGATTGGGGCCATGAGGAGTAATGGTACGGATTATTCCAAACTCCAGGGAATTGTTCATGATGCCGTAAAGACAGTTTTGAGTCCCGGCGATCAGATTCTACTAAAGCTGGATAGGAATCTCAACCCGGAGTCCTATGAGTCGTATCGAAAACTCATAAACATCGAGCCGAACGGCAAAAAAAGGGAGTATGTACTTTTTACCGTCAAGAAGGGAAAGGATAAAGTTGCAGCATTATTTCTTTCACCTGCAAGCGAAAAAGGCAGGAGCACCTTAAGGCTTGACGAAAATATGTGGCTTTACATTCCTAATGTAGGCAAACCCATTCGCATAACAAGCCTTCAGTCAGTGGTAGGAGGAGTCTTTAATAACTCCGACATATTGCGGCTTGATTATGCAGCGGAATATTTTGTCGAGCAAATGGAGGAGTTGGGCGACAAGTATATATTGCACCTTAAGGCAAAAACAAAAACTGTAGCATACGACAAATTGAAAATGTGGGTAAACAAAGACAAAGTCTTGCCTACAAAGGTCGAGTGTCTCACCGAAGCTTCTATGCTCATAAAAACAATTTATTTCAAAGAAACCAAGGACTTTGGGGATAAAATTGTGAGGCCATCGGTTATTGAGACGGACAGCCCTCTCCATAAAGGCTATAAATCTGTAATGATATTCGCAAATATGAAAAAAAGAGCGTTCGAAGATGAAGTCTTTACACTCACATTTATGCCAAATCTGGAATCCTTGAGACAATGAGATTATGGGCAGCATGGGCGATTTTGTTAACACTTTCTTATGGAATGGCTTTAGCCGAGGAAGAGTATTCCTTTGACCTGTCGGAAATAGAGAAAAAGCCATTGCATATTGGGGGATATGTCGAGTTTAGTCCCGTTCTTTTCGGGTTGGATACGAACTCTGCATTGTACAAGCTCAACTTGTATGACCGCGACAAAGAGAATGTCCGTGGAGAATATAATTTTTCGGTGTTGTTAGATGGCAGCTATAAGAAGGGAACCACAGAATTTCGTGCAATAGTCAACACTGACTTAAGAAAATCTTATCTCGGATGGTCAGAAGAAACAACACTTTATGAAGGCTATATGTCATCAAGGCCATCGTCGACGTTCAATTTCAATATAGGTAAAAAAACGTTAAAATGGGGCACAGGATATGCATGGAATCCTGTAGCATTTTTGGACAGACCTAAAGACCCCTACGACCCCGATCTGGCCCGTGAAGGCTTTGTAGTGGCATCCGCGGATTACATTAAGAGTTTTGACGGCCCATTGAAAACGTTTTCTTTCACGCCGGTTTTGATGCCCGTTTATGACCATATAAACGATGATTTCGGACAGACTAACCGCTTGAATTTCGCAGGGAAGACGTATTTTCTGCTTTATGACACAGATATTGACTTGCTTTTTCTTACAGGCGGAAGCAAAACAAACCGGTACGGTATGGATTTTTCCAGGAACATCACCTCAAATTTTGAGATTCATGGAGAGCTCGCGTTTATTAATGACTACGAAAAGAGATATATCAACAGTGATGGAACAGTTTTTAATAATGAATATGATGCAACAAGCTATCTGCTTGGCCTCCGATATCTGACCGAATCAGATACCACCTATATCTTTGAGTTTTTTCATGATGCAACAGGATTTGCTGAGAGCGAAATGACAGATTACTTCTCCTTCATAGACCAGGGTTATGATACGTATCTTGCTTCAGGCGATGATTCTCTTTTAACAAGAGCATCAAACTTAGCTGAAGGAAGCTACAACAGAAGAAATCCCATGAGAGACTATCTCTATCTACGCGCCAGTCAGAAAGAGCCGTTTGATATGCTATATTTTACACCTTCGCTAACGGGGATATTTAATGTTGATGACGAAAGCTTTTCCATTGGCCCCGAATTATTGTACACCGGCATCAAAAATCTGGAATTTCGACTGAGAACAACCTTTCTTGTGGGGGACTCATATACCGAGTTCGGAGAAAAACAAAATGATTACAGGGCAGAGTTGCGGGTGAGATACTATTTTTGAGCCAAAAAAGAGTGCAAAAGGTAAAACTATGGACAGCGGAGCAGCCGACAAGGCCGCCATCCGGCGGGTGAGAATCCCGCCGTGCCAATTGCCCGATTAAGGTACGTAGCGATACCACAGCTCATCGCCTCGAAGCAAGAATCCCGTTGGAAATACTCAATTTATTTTTTTGAGCTTTCGCATATCTTTTTGGTATATTAAAGTGCTTTTATTTCATGTTCTTTTAGAATACTCGTAAATTCAGACAACCGGTTTTACTACGCTCGATTAAATACATTAAATAGGGTGATTTTCTCTAAACCAGCCTTTCAGAGCGATTTTCAGGGCAAGAAAAAATAAAAAAAAGTGAAACCGTAACAAAATGGTAACATTTAGTCGGTATAATCCCTTATACTAATATGAAATATAAATAATTATTACAAGTCCCGGAGGTATAGCATGTCACGGAATCTCGCTCTTGTACCGGCCTTAATGTTGGCCGCTTTTATGTCGCTCACCACAGCAGCGGGGCAAACCTTGCCCCCGGCAATCGAATGGATTCCACAAGATGCCTTGATTGTGCTGGAAGTGTCCAGGCCGAAAGAACTAATCGAAGCATTCACCAACGACAAAGCGACCGCGGCTATAACGGCTTTGCCGCTCTACAAGCAACAGGCATCGCAACCTAAATTCCAGGAATTCCTCAATATAATCAGCTTTATTGAAACCACATTAGGCACAGACTGGCGAACAGGGCTGGGGAAACTAACGGGAGCCGGTATTACACTTGCGGTGTGTCCCGAAGATACGGTGCTGTTGATTATCGACGCTGAGGATGATCAGATGCTGCAACGGTTTCACGAGTTTTTTTTCAACGTCGCTCGATCCGAGGCCGAAAAAAAGGGCAAATATAATATAGTAGAATCCAAAGAGTATGATGGTGTTACGGCGTGGACGTTCGATGGAAAAGAGGCGCACACGATTATCGGCAAGCGGCTGGTCTTAGCCAACCGTCCGGAAGGGCTCAAGGCCGTCCTGCAGCGCCGCTCACAAGCGAAAAAAGCGAGCTTAGCGGCAAACGCCACCTACCAGGCGGCAAAAAGAACTGTCGGGCCCGACGCAATCGGCAATGCCTTTGTAAATCTCAAGCCCCTGATTGGTCTTCCACAAGTCGCCCAACTCTTCGAGAAACAGAATGAAAATCCCCTGGCGGCACTGGCTTTCGCGGGAATTTTTGAAGCAGCACGCAATTCGAATTGGCTTGCGCTGGGACTACACATCGAGGATAGCACGCTGATCTTTCGGGCATCTGTTGACGGCAGGACGGCAGCTCAGACGAGTTCCGCCGCCTTTGCCTTACCGAAAAAGCCGGATGAAGGTGCCCTTCCAAACCTGACGGTGCCGCGTCAAATTGCTGCGTTAAGTCTATATCGTGACCTTCATCAATTCTACGCCGCCAAGGACGATCTCTTCCCCGAGCGTACATCCGGATTGATCTTCTTCGAGAACATGATGGGTATATTCTTCAGCGGGCGCGATCTGACCGAAGAGGTTCTGGCGGAAACCAAACCTGAAATTCGCCTTGTGGTGGCCGAGCAGCAGTACGATCCGGCAATCGGTACAACGCAGATTAAGCTCCCGGCCTTTGCCGTAATCCTGCGGCTACACCACCCGGAGCAGTTCAATGAAGTAGCGGAAGAAGCCTGGCAGAAAGCCCTGGGCCTGATAAACTTCACTCGCGGCCAGCAGGCATTGCAGGGGCTGATTATAGACCGTTCTATTCACGCAGGGACAAAATACTCTATGGCTTACTTTTCTACCTCCGGGATCGATGAAAAAAATAATCTGGAACTGCGATTCAACATCCGCCCTGCATTGGCTATGCCGGGCGAATACTTAATTCTAAGCTCTACCGATGGTTTAGCCCGAGACCTTATCGATTCCCTGAACCAGGAAATGGAGCACAATGTCAAACCAATTGCCGAAAGCAACAGCCTTGTAGAAATCGAAACAGCCCAGCTAACATCGATACTAAAAGCAAACCGGGATACGCTGGTACGTGGCGACATGGTCAAAAAGGGCAGCACACAAGAAGAAGCTGAAGCAGGGATCGATATGCTCATTACCGTGGTGAGGTTAGTTGACCGCGCCAAGTTGAGCCTTGGCACACACGAGGGCTTAACCCGGGGGCGACTGGAAATAAAGCTGAACTTGCAGTAAACTTCTGTATGTGCTAACGTTTAGCTGCGGGTGTGAATAGCGAAAGGAACGACTCATGGCTGCGCAAATTGAGAAACCGCCGGACCCCCGCTGGGCCTGGGCGGCATACGAACCTGACGCCGATCGCCCGTGGAATCTTGCGCGAGCGGGACATCTTTATCGACGTGCCGCTTTCGGAGCCGGTTGGGATCAGTTGCAGCAGGCGCTCGCCGACGGGCCGAAGCGGACCATCGACATGCTGCTCCAGCCTCAGGGCGACATAGCGGAATTCAACCGCACATACGACGAATATGAAGCCGCCACAGGTTCGGTGGACCAGTTGCGGGCATGGTGGCTGCGGCGGATGATTCAAAGCCCGCACCCGCTGCAGGAGAAGATGACGCTGTTCTGGCACAGCCATTTCGCAACCAACGCCGAGAAGGTCAAGAACGCCCGATTGATGCAGCAGCACGTCCGGCTTCTGCGCAGTCAGGCCATAGGTTCGTTCCGGGTTCTTCTGGAAGGCATCTCACAAGACCTCGCCATACTCATCTGGCTGGGTGCCGAGGCCAGTCGCAAAGCACAGCCGAACGAGAACCTCGCCCGGGCGCTCATGGAAACTTTCACGCTGGGCCCCGACCACTGCACGGAAGATGACATCCGGGATGCGTCCAGGGCTTTCACAGGCTGGTTCGTGCTCAGAAGCAAGCTGCGCTATATTTCTCGCGAGCACGATGAGAATGAAAAACAAATCCTCGGCCGGAAAGGAAACTTTGCTCGCGACGATGTGACGCGAATCATACTCGAACAGCCGGCCACGTCGCGCCGGCTCGTCCGCAAGTTGTACCGCTGGCTGATCAGCGAGACCGGGCAGCCCGACGAGGCCCTAATTTCCCCGCTGGCCGAATCGTTCCGGGCCGATTACGACGTGCAGAAACTTGTCGAAACAATGCTGCGATCCAATCTGTTCTTCTCCGCGGCGGCATATCGCAGGCGAATCAAAGGCCCGGCGGAGTTTGCGATTGGCATTGTCAAGGCTCTGGAAGAGACGGTCTCCACCACGCAGCTCGCGAACGACCTGGCTGATCTCGGCCAAAATCTTTACAACCCGCCGACCGTAAGAGGCTGGGCCGGCGGACAGCACTGGATCAACAGCACAGCGATGGTCGCTCGCCAGAACCTTGCCTCGGCATTGCTGCGAGGCTCGGGCCCGTACGGCAACAAGCTCAATCCCTGGGCCGTCGCACAACGGCACGGGTGCGCGACGCCCGAAGACGCCCGGCGGTTTCTGCTCGATCTCTTTCTGCAAGGCGGCCTTGGTCCCGACGTTTACGATGCGCTGCCGAAGACGCCCCGCCGACAGGATGATGACCTGGGGGGACGAGCACGTTATCTTGCGCAGGCAATCGTCACGTTTCCTGAATTCCACCTGGCTTAAATTGGGAGATAATACAATGTTCTATACACGACGCGATTTCTTGAAGGCCGCTCTGGGGGTCTCAACGATGCTGTCGCTCGCATCGCCGGCGCCGAATTTACTTCTTCGTGCCGCGACAGCCGGTGCTGCTCGGCGGGATGACCGCGACACAATCCTGGTGGTCGTTCAACTATCCGGCGGCAACGACGGGCTCAATACGGTGGTTCCGTACGCCGACGACGAATACGCCCGAAACCGTCCTACGCTGCGCTTAGGGCCCAAAGACGTGCACAAGATCGACTCGTATCTGGGCTTCCATCCGCGAATGGAAGCCTTCTCGCGTCTGTACAAGGAGGGACATCTGAGCATCCTCCACGGCGTGGGCTATCCGAATTCGGACCGCTCTCACGACGTCGCGATGCGCCACTGGCATACCGCCAGGCCCGAGGATCCCGATTGCCAGACGGGCTGGCTGGGCCGGGCTGCAGACAGCGTCTGGCACGCGAACCAGAAGGACACGCCCGCCGTGTTCGTAGGGCCGATCGTTCAGCCTTTCGGCCTGAGGGCCGAACACGTAATCATCCCGTCTATCCGGTCGCCGGATGATCTGACTATCGATCCTGCGCCGGGCAAATCGCAGCCGAAGCAGGCAGTCAAGCTTTCTCGTGCTGACAGGGACAACCCACTTCTCAATCACCTGCGGGACTGCACGGCGATTGCCCGTGCCAACAGCCGACGAATCGAGGCGGTGGCCGGGGCATCCGCCAACAAGGCCGAATACCCGGCGTTCCGGCTCGCCGAGACTTTGCATACGGTTGCCAGGCTAATCCGGGCCGACGTCGGCATCAGGATATTCTTCACCGAACTGGGCGGCGGCGGAATCGGCGGCTTTGACAACCACGCAAATCAACTGGGCAACCATTGCTCTCTGCTGCACCATTTATCCGAATCAATAGCAGCGTTTATAAATGATCTAAAGCGAGACAAGGCATTGAATCGTGTTCTGCTGATGACCTTCTCTGAATTTGGCCGGACAGTGAAGGAAAATGGCCGACACGGCACCGGCCATGGTTCGGCTGCCCCCGTCTTTTTGGCCGGCGGCAAACTAAAGAGTGGTCTTGTCGGATCACATCCCAGCCTTACCGATTTGGATAACGGTGCCATGAAGTTCCACACTGACTTCCGCCGCGTCTATGCAACCGTATTGGACCGATGGCTTGGATTTGACAGCCGGACCGTACTCGATAGACAGTTCGAACTGCTCGATATTTTGAACGTTTGATTTTTATAGTCTATAGCTGCCTACATCGAGGGGAATTAGAGGGGTCCGGTATGTTCTGTAGAAAGGCTCTCATCAATTACCTATTTTAAACTTGCGCGCTGTTTTCGACTGTTATATTCAATCGAGAATGAGCACTACATCTAATACCAGATACAATTAAATTGTGCACTTTTGTTATTTCGACCGGAGGGCCACGAAGTGGCCTTCAAGCGGAGTGCCTCGTCTCCGCTCGGCATGAAGGTTGTCTTCACCCTGAGCGGAGTCGAAGGGTGAGCGGAGACGAAGGGCTCGACTCCGCTGCGCTTCGCTCTTCCTTGGGGATACCTGACGGTGGAGATGACCCAGGCAAGCGCAGTTACTAATCAGAAATCGTATTAGTTAGGTCTGATTGATGATATTCGTATCTATGACGAGGTGCTCAGCGACGAGGAAGTCGCGGACTTGGTGAAGTAGGAACGCGGAACAAACTGTTTCGATTCTGGATTCCTGCTTCCTCAGGAATGACAGTCTATGACGAACTGCGGGTGTCGGGCGGTAGGGTGGGCACTGCCCACCAATCATGTTGCGGTGTGCATTGCACACCCTACGGGCTACGGGCTCAATGTGCCTTGCTGTCCAGAAGAGGCGGGGCCGGCGGGGCTTTCCAGACCCGGCACAAAGGATTTTCCGCCCGGGTCCAGCCTTTTTCCTGCGGGGCCGGTTTAGTGCTGTAAATTCGCCGCTCTGTATCAGCGTGATAATATTCATAAAGCGGCACAATGCATGAATTCTCGCTCTCCGAGCCGCTCGACGGCAGAGCATAAAAAAGCGGTTCGGCAGATGGATCAGGACGCTCTGCGGTTAGCTTGATTGCCCGCCCTTTATCAGCGTAGATGGGGACAAGATCGCTGTGGGTCCTTTTTGGCTCGATGGCATAGAAGGGTATCGATTCGACAGAGTCCCATTCATTTGCCTTTTCCACGCCGTCGCGCAGCAGATAATCGCTTCGGCCCTGTATCTGATAGACCGCCACCGGTAGAGCCAGACGCGGATCATCGAGATTCAAGCGGTACATTATCTGATTATAATCGTAACGCGGCGTGGCGTTTTCGAGCGAGCCGGAGAATGTGAACGTGTACGTGCCTTCGAAGAAAATCACACGACCGCCTTCTTTGTCGAAAAACGGATGCTGCTTTGGATTGTAGAAGGAATATTTATTGTGCGTAGCAATCTTTCTTGCATAGGCCCACGGCCCGACGGGCGTGTCGGCTTCGGCGTACCATACTTCTCCTAAGAATGAGCTGTCGCCGAACTGCTGCACGAAAATCGAGACCCATCGCTGCCGGTAGGCATTGAAATAGACGCTGCCGCCGTGAGGCGTGATTTTTTTGCCAGAAGTTACATCGTAGAGATACGTGTCTTTTTTCTCTTGCTTCAGAGCTTCGATCAGCGAAGGCATATTAGAGGCGTCATTTTCAATCAGCTCTCCGGCACGGATCCAGCGACAGGGCTCCGGCGGTTTTGGAGACGTAAAGACCTCATAACGGTTCGGATCGAGGACGTGGTCCCACTCGGCCTTGACGCGCATACGAACCGACAGCGGAAACTGAGTGGCAAAGTAATAGTATTGCTCACCTTCGGCATCCACGGCAAGAGCATGCCCCGAATTATGGTACGGCAGAAAATCCGGATCCGAACGGACAATCGGCTCAAACGAGCCTGTCGAATCATTGAAGACCACGAGCCCGCGCTCGTGCTCCTGGCCAAGGTCTTTCAATCGCGCGTGCTTGGCAACGAGCCGCTCGGCGCCCTGCTTGTCCCTGACGGTCAGCAGCCCATCAAGCCAAACCAGACCTTTTTCTTTCAAACGACAAATCGGCCTGCTGAATCCCGTCTCATCGACAAAGTATTCGAGATCGACGCCGAGAGCCGGGTCGAGCCCCCCCTGCCCGGGCAAATCAGAAAACGCGCCGGCCGTGGCAAAATGCCCAAGGGGATAGGAAACTCTATTCGTATCGCCCCACAGCCAGAACAGACGATCCCGGTAGATACACGTGTACACCGAATCCTGCCCCGTGACCTGCCCGTTGAGGAGCGGGTTTTTCAGCGGGACCGGACTGCCGGTAAGAATACTGTCACGGTAGATTCCCTGGCCCGTGACGCGATAGAGCCGCTCGGCAATATTGTGCCGGTCTATTTTGATAACGGCACTGCCTCCGGGCGAGGTCTTCAGCCTTGTTCCGTGGAATCCGAATCCGTCTTTTGGGAATTCATAGCCGTGACTTTCGACGAAAAAAAAGACCTCTGCGTCCATCAGGCCCGGCTCGTAATACGCCACGATTCCGTTGCTGTCCGTAAAATACCGCGTGTTATTGGTCGAGCGTAATTCGACTAAAGGCACGCCCCTGCCGGTTTGCCGGTCCACCACCTGAATCTTGAAATATTTGTTTGAGGAATCCTTCGCCGAAGGCGACTCCTGCTCAGCGGCCATAACCAGGCCGGGCAGAGCAAGAGCCGGGAAAAATATCATCAAAACGGCTATTAGATGACTTTTGTTAATTGTCTTTACTTTTTTGCTCATCGTAATTAAAGAAATTGGAAAAGCCAACGGTCGGATTCGAACCGACGACCACTGGTTTACAAAACCAGAGCTCTACCGCTGAGCTACGTTGGCATAATCCAGTAATGATAAGGACTTACGAGAATTTCGCTTAGTCCTGTTTTTACTCTGGTGTCCATATAGTGTCCATACGTTATCCAATCTTTCCATAGCTTCCTGGACATATTCCGGCGATAAATGGGAGTAACGCATAGTCATTTTTATATCTTTGTGGCCCATTACCTGCTGAACCGTTTTAAGATCTACTCCCTGCATGACCAGGTGCGAGCCAAAGGTATGTCTGAGATCGTGGAAGTGAAAATCCTCAATCCCTGCCTTCTTGAGAGCCAGTGAAAATCCCTTTTTAATATCTCCGAAACGATGGCCATTTCCATTAGAAAAGATATATTCACCGTCAGACCCGTGAGAGAGATTTGACAACTCATGATAGAGAGTCTGATTGATTGGGATCACCCTTATCTCATTATTCTTCGGCTTTCTTACGGTAACCTTACGGTTTTCAATATCCACATCGGCCCATCTCAGGGCAAGGATCTCGCCCTTTCTCATCCCGGTATTTAAGGCAGTAATCACAATTGACCGTAGATAGCCGCGGCAAGCATCAAGCAGTTTCTTGACCTCCTCAGGCCTTAAATATCTAAGCCTTCCGGGCGGTTCCTTTAGCAGCTTAACGCTTTTGACCGGATTTATCTTCAGATAACCCCATTCAATAGCCTTGGTATACATATGCTTCAGGCAGGCTAATTCCCTATTAACCGTAGCTGGTGCTACTTTCCCCAACCTGGTTGCCTTATACTTCTCAATCATCCGGGGCGTAATCTCAAATAGATATTTTTCCTTAAAAACACAAATCAATTGAGCAACACTGAATTGGTCACGGCACTGAGTTGACTCGGCCTTATTAGCCTTAGAGAAAGCCAGATACTGCTGGCTGAACTCCTCGAAAAGAATCTTCTTCTCGTCATAGACGCCAAGATACTCGCCCTTGGCCATCTTTACGTGGACATCCTGTAATACCTGCTGGGCCAGCTTCTTTGAAGGGCCTATCTTCCTTCGTTTTCGCCGTCCTTTACGGTAATAATCGATATACCAGTTCTTTCCTTTTTTG
>Ga0307434_1000088_pt1 | contig 79568 bp, 78 predicted proteins | sample SalMarWE160220MG_FD_202156 | JGI IMG/M metagenome (GOLD analysis project Ga0307434, IMG submission 202156) | Salt marsh sediment microbial communities from the Plum Island Ecosystem LTER, Massachusetts, United States - WE1603-220 | ecosystem: Environmental > Aquatic > Marine > Intertidal zone >... | reverse complement strand
GCTGATGATAAAGAAATTTATTAAGCATAGAGTAGATTTGTACATGAAGTTAGCATTTAGTACAAATGCCTTCAAGCGATATTCACTTGAAGATTCTATAAGAGAGATCGGAGCTATCGGGTATGAAGGGGTTGAAATTTTGTGCGATGTTCCACATCTATTCCCGCCTCTGTTTTCCAAACAACGCCTTTCTCGGTTGAGTAACTTTTTGGAGAAGCAACACCTAAAAGTTTCTAACTTAAATGCATTTACGCTCTATGCAATCAATGACCTATACCATCCTTCTTGGATAGAAATGGATAAGCGTTCTACAGACATCCGTATAATGCATACAATCAATTGCCTGAAAGCAGCCAGGCACCTCGGAGCAAATAATATCTCTACTGAGGGAGGGGGACCACGGACTGCTAATACAAGTAAAAGAACTGATTTGGTAAAGCTCTTTGCCAAAAACATAGAGCAGGCTGTGAAGATCGCGGAAGCCGAAAAAGTCAGAATCCTAGTTGAGCCAGAACCTGGACTAATAATAGAAAACTCTTCACAAATTACAGAATTTCTGAAGAGTTTTGACTCTAAAAGTATAGGATTGAATTGTGATCTGGGACATTTTTTTTGTGTGGGAGAAGACCCAGCTGAAGTTGTGTATCAACTTGCCGAATATATAGGACACTTCCACTTAGCAGATATTTCTAACGACAGAGTGCATAATCATTTATTACCAGGAACAGGATCTATCAATTTTAAGGATATCTTTGATGCAACAAGATCGGTCGGATATCATGGTTTCATTACTGTCGAACTTTACACTTATGAGAATAATCCTATTCAAGCTGCTCACAGGGCTTACGAATATCTCCAGAGGTTTGTCTAAATAGGTGTATATACTATATTCTAGTATTAGTCCTGTGCTACCGTATTGTAGTAGATATATACCGCTGTACTGGTGTACTAGCGTGGGGATGGGGGTGCGGCTGTTCGATGATTTGTATCTTTTCCATTGAAATATGGACTAAAATAAGTATACAAGAGTGGTTTGGATAAAGGATTCCATTAATATGAGATTTGACAATCAATAGCTGGGTGCGATGGAATTCCGCGATAAATGTTACAAAAGGATTCATCCTGAAAAAAAGGGAATTCGCGTATTTGGCGTAGCGGAGAGCTTCAAGAAGAACTCGACATTTTCGACGCTCGGCGGCGTTGTTTTACGTCGTGACATGCTAGTAGATGGCGTCGTCCTAGGAAGGGCTTTGGTTGGAGGAGACGATGCTACCGAGCAGATTATCTCAATGTTCAGGAAATTGGACCGAAACGATGTTAATTGCATAATGATCAATGGTTTGATAATAAGCCTATACAACATCGTCGCTGGAGAAAAAATACTCGAAAAGACGGGGATACCCGTAATTGGGGTAACATACCAAGATTCCCCGGGTATTGAAAGCAGATTTTTTGATAATTTTACTAAATCTGAGGCAGAGAAACGAGTAGAAGCGTATAGGAAATTGGGAAAACGGGAACACATAATACTGAAAACTGGAATGACGATATATGTTCGAAGTTGGGGAATATCTCCTACTAAAACCCTTCACATTTTGAACAGTTTTATCATCCAAGGAAAAATTCCTGAACCTTTGAGAATTGCCAGAATCGTTTCAAGAGCAGCTAGAACCTTTCCTGTTGAGCTAGATGCTGTCACGAATCAACATCGTTTATGATACCGATGGTTGAAAATTTTTAATAGCAAAGTCCTTATCTCCCGTTTAGTCTGAATTACTCCTCAGATGAAATACAACCTGGTCAAAGTTTACTGTACCGGGCTGATTTCTAATAGATACAGCCAGATTATCATTACCATCGTATTACTCTGGCCGCTTCTGCTTTCATATGTTCTTTATCCAGATACGTTCGGATTCTCATGGAACACCGGAAGAGGAGGTTTCTTGATTGTGATGATCCTTACTTTGATTGAAATCTCCGGGTCACATCCTGTTATCACAGGTCGTAAAACAAGTATGCTCGTTACCTTCGCAATTTTGATTGGCTTATATTTCTTCAGTCTGTCTTTTGGCTCTTCGGATATAATTTCAGGTATGGGGAGATCAGCTGGAGTACTAATCATTGAGAGCTGGCTGTCGATGTGGGATTACGTTATCCTATCGATTTATTTTGCAATAAGCTTCGTATTGGTCTTTGGAAGGAAGGACTGGATAAGAATTGGAGGGGGTTCTACACTATTTCTAATAGGGTATGCTACAATATTGCTTCTTGATTCCCTATTTCCATATGACACATTAGGAATCCTTCAATATTTAGTTCCAACCTACCTCAATTTTAATGTAGGAATTCTCTATTCAATTAGCCACATACTGAAGTTTCCGGAGTTCATTTCACAGACCTTTGGTAACACGTTAGTATTATATGGCCCGGATGGGCCTTTTGTGATGAAAGTCTACTGGCCTTCCGCGGGCGTTCACAGTATCATTATCTTTAGCCTCGTAATGTTCGCTTTTCTACTTAAGACTGTCGTCCCGTGGAAAAGAATATTGATTTATTTATTTTTAGGAATACTATTGACTTGTCTTGTGAATAGTATACGAATTACGTTACTTTCTCTTTACGCCTTAGATCCAAACTCAGACGCGAGCAGTTGGGAACACTTCCATTCCGTCATCGGTGAAATAATATTTATTCCTTGGATGCTGTTATACGTAACTCTTGTCCTATGGATAGAAAAACGGTATTATGGAACAAGAGGAAGGCTGAATTTATTTGGTAATTACTCCAGCAAAGAGTTATAACCACTCTGGTCTTTCAGACTAACTTGTTCAGTATCGCTCCCCATCTCCATTGATATTACATAATTTTCCAAGTTCTAGGCCACGATCGAGTTGCTGCTGAATGGAACTTTGCATATCTAATAATTTCAAAACTTCAGATTTGTGAATAGATGGATCTTTGTATTTGATATGGTGTTCAATCGCCTCCAAATGTAGATTCTAAAAATCTGGATGTAATATACAGTAATAGAAAGCATCTTTATCGATTCTAATTATCGACCTACAGGGCGGAGGGACTTCGTCAAGGGTATGAGGGGGAGGTGGATGGTAGCGTAGTCCGTCATCATGGAAAAACTCTACTATTTTCTCTTTAGTTGGTTGGGATAGATGGGATGGATGGGATAGATCTTCACTATGGCAGAAGGTGTTATTAATTGAAGTTGAGGTATTTGCAATAGCTCTTCTAATTTGATTATTAGTATTAATAGGAGATTTATCAGTTTCAATATTTTCTAAAGGAGTGTCATCATCATGATATATTGAACTTCCATTCTCTGATGATATTTCATTGGTATCACAGTCAGCTGCATCTTTCTCACTATTTTCATCTTCATTATTATTATCTATCCCAACGTCCCCATCCATATAGTTCTGTGCGACTTTTGCTGTTTCAGTTGATACATTATTATTATTCTCAGCCGACTCATGCTGATCATTTACAATCGTTGTACTAAGATCATTTTTGACAAACACATCCATTCCATATTTAGAATCATCCCCATCCTGGATTGGGTAATTACTCCAAATTGTTCCGTGTAGTATGATAATGGTTTATTTGGGATTTTAATTCAAGATAATTACGTTGTTTTATTAATCTCGTAACAACTCTATGCATGCAGCGTATTCATCTGCCTCCCTCTACGATGGCGAATATAATGGGTAATCGCGGACCTTATTTCAGGCCAAATATTTTTCTCATGATACATTCTGATTAGTGAGAAAGAAAGCTGTTTTTCTCGCTTTGGTTTGGAGATTGGTTCAAACCAGTGAACTAATCTATGCACAAACAGAATAGTTATTCAGTCATTCATTGAACGTCCAATGTGTTCAATGCGTTCAGAAAGATTTTCCCTTAGTGTGCGTTCAATAAGCCGTTCAATATGTTCATTCAAAACCGACGTAGCCCCGGAGTCATAATATTGAACCAGACTGGGATTCTACTCCAGTCATATTTCCATCTGCAGATTGATTCATCACCATAATCATGAACCTAGTAAAAACATCATTTTTAGCGCAGGTCCGTCCGTCTGGATGTGAGACAGATCTGACATAATCTCTTATCCTGAGCGGCAAGATCATCCTAGTAACAGCATATCGGCAGACAAAATCACGAAAACTATTTCATTTCCTATGATATTAGCTATTATCTAGTCCCAGAGATTGTGATCCTCCTCAAGGTTTATTCATTCCAATATATGAACCCGAATGGTTTGCGGGCCCGTCGGGATTCGAACCCGAGACAGCCGGATTTCTTCCAAGTGTTAAAAGTCCGGTACTCTACCTGGCTGAGCTACGGGCCCACCTTATAGTAGACCTTTGCATGGCTATAATTTAATCATATATTAATGAGAATATGCAACTCCCATTCCCATGACACAATTTTACAAGCAAAACGTTTTTAATTAGTATTTTAGATTCACTGCTTGAGTTTACGTGCCCGGGTAGTATAGAAGGGCTCCGTTCTAAAGCTCTGTAAAGTCCGGTCTAGTATGGGGGACTGTCACTCCTTCGACCCGGGTTCGAATCCCGGCCCGGGCGCTTAACACTTGTCCTACCGTGCTTGCAAGAGTTGCAAGAATTCTCTACTCTTCGCAGCAATAAAAGATATTCTATTATTGAGTGACAAATCTGAGTCAAGATATCCACCTTGAGGGTTAAATAGTATTCCTCCTGCCTCTTTCGCAATTAAATAACCAGCTGCCAAATCTGTTACTCTAATTTTATCGCGAAGATCAATATACATGTCAATTAGACCTCGGGCAAAAAAACATAATTCAAGTGCGTTCGCGCCTAAATGTCTAACGTGCAAACATTTCGAAATGATCTTGGCCACCTTTTCAGTACTGCCAGTACCCATCCCTGAAATGTTAACTCCGACGACAAGATCGTTCTGAGTTTTAACCTGTCCACGAATGTCATAGTCATTAATCTTTAATCTAACCCCGTTCATCGAAGCACCTTTATTTACGGAAGATTCGTAAACGTCTCCGCTGTTCAAATCAACTATGACGGCATCACTCACTGAACTAAGGTTACAATGTGTCGCATACGCTAGTGAGCAGCATGAAAATGGGATCCCGCGCGTGGCATTAGTCGTTCCGTCTACGGCGTCCATAACTAAGTAACCATCGCCTCCCTTAATTGTACCGCATTCTTCTCCAATCACTGTCGGCCTAAACTCAAGCTTTGCAATCATATCGAGAACGGCACGCTCCGCTACTAAATCAATTTTTGATGACAGGTCTCCTCCTGCGCCTCTTTCGAATGTCACAGCGCTTTCGGGCCTGCCGATGAGATTCCTAGTCTCCTTGAAAACCGCAGAAGCGGCAGACTTCAAGATCTCTATTGTTTGCAACTTATTAAAATCACAAGCTACCCTATGTGCTAAGGCCTCTTTTTATGACATTTGATTTCAGGCGGATATTTCGTTTTCCCTTTTATTCTTCCTAATTAGTTTGTAAATGTAAACCTTGGCGGCCAGGTATATGCTATAGAGATGTGACTTTGATTGCATGTATCTTAAGTCTCTGGTATCAGTTATAAAGTTATTGAGCTGCGCTAGAGTTATAGTTGAATTCAAGCACTACTTGAGAATCTACTCACGCCGCATGTGGAGAATCTACCCACGTCATGAACCTCCAATTGCAGGATAAGTCTTTATCCTAAAATGAAAAGTTATTGACTAACTCCTAACCAATTTAGGTTTCGTTCGCCGTCTCATTAGCCCTTTATGTGATTAAGTCGACTTTGACTGATTAGGAATATCATCATTATCTGAACTATCCACTGCCCAAGGAAACCACTTTCCAATTACCCTCGCCCAATTGACACGAACAGAAAGGTACACAATGACAACCAATACAGCTACACTCCCAATGATCCCGAGCGTAAGGTACAGGGGATCTACATCTGCTGAAATGAATGATTCAAAAAATGGCCTTCCCAAGATTACTGAGCTCCACACAATTATTTCATTAAGTATGAACTTACCAGTGAACGTAGCGATGGCAAATTTCCATGGACTGTACCTTGCTAGTCCGAGAGGGATGTACACCACATCGTCTGGTATAGGTGTTAACGCAACTATAAATGCCCCAAAACCTCCATACCTGCGGAGCACTTTCTGAAGAGGGAACATCCTTTGTTTGGTCTTGTTGCTCAGAACACTTCGGCCATAATAACTTGCATAAAAAATTATCATCTTTGCCAACAAAACCCCAACCGCGCTAACCAGAGAAATCAAGTTCGGGTCTAATTGCTCACTTAGAGCGGCCGCTACCAAAACAGGAAAATAGGGAACAGGCACAAAAACTATAATACTTCCAACAAAGCTCGCCGTGAAAACGCCTAGATAACCAAAACTATCAAAGAGGGTAAATAGCCAATCTAGTGTTGTCAATCGAACTACAGCTGCTAACCACCTATATATCTAGTAGTTGCCCTCCGAAATTTTGCATTGCAAAGGGTTTACATGGAAGGATCGTATTCAGTAAGCCTTAGCGAACACTGGAACTGTTTGCGCATTTTTACCACAATAGACACATCTTATCTTGGAATCCCATGCATTATTGCTTTCAAAAGGTATGAGTCTTATGTCTGCTCCCGTTCCTTCCTTAATCGATATCTCACAGGTTTCGTCACCACACCACCCCGCATAAACAAAACCCTCTTGCCGCTGGATCATTTCTTTAAGTTGGTGAAGGCTGCTCGCGTTCGACATTCTACTTCTAAGGGCCTCATTCGCCTTATTGAGGAGACTAGTGTGAACAAGATCCAATAATTTTGTCACTCTTTTAACCAAACTATTTTGAGGAATTGTCTCTTTTTGCAATGTATCCCTTCTGACAACTTCTAGTTCTTCTTTCAAAATCTCCTTGGGTCCGATGTTAATTCGCAAGGGGACACCTTTTTTCTCCCAATCGTTATATTTCCATCCTGCAGTGAATTCATCGCGAGTATCTAAATGCACTCTTATTCCTGCCTTTGTCAGTTCCGATGCAAGTTCCATTGATTTGGGAATGACACTCTCAATAGACTGATCGTTCTTGTAGATAGGAACCATGACCACTTGAATAGGAGCGATTTTTGGAGGCAAAACCAGCCCGCGGTCATCCCCATGTATCATGATGAAAGCCCCTATTAATCTCCAAGATATTCCCCACGAAGTTTGCCAGGCGAAATGCTCTACGTTGTCAGTGCCAAGAAACTTTATTTCAAATGGGACTGAAAAATTCTGACCGAGATTATGGGAAGTAGCCAATTGTAATGCCTTCCCATCTGGCATTATGCCTTCGAGCGTAGAAGTAGCGACCGCCCCAACAAATTTTTCCTTCCTTGTTTTGGTTCCCTTCAGAACGGGGATAGCCAAATAATCTGCCAGGATCATTTCATATAAATCGAGTATAAACCTTACCTCTGCTTCTGCCTCCTGGTTGTTCGCGTGTACTGTATGTCCCTCCTGCCAAAGAAACTCAGAATTCCGAATAAACGGCTTCGTGGACTTTATTTCTGCCCTCATTGCCGAATTCCAAAAATTAAGTTTCATGGGAAGGTCCTTATAACTGGCAACCCAGTTCGAAAATAAATAATAAGCAATTGCTTCTGAAGTTGGACGCAAGGCGAGTTTTTCTTGCAATGAATTATCTCCTGCTTGGGTAATCCAGAATACTTCCGAATTAAATCCCGAGAAGTGAACTTCTTCCCTTCTTAGCAGACTTTCGGGGATAACAGTTGGAAGGTAGGCATTTTGATGGCCGGAATCCTTAAGGCGAACATCAACAATCTCTTTGATGGATTCCCAGATTGAATATCCATACGGCTTTAGTACTATAAATCCTTTTGAAGGGCCGTAGTCGATAAGATCCGTTTTTAATAATACTTGGCTATACCAATCACTTAAGTTGTCGCTTTTTTTCACTGTAATTCCGTATTCTTTTTGAATCTTCAACTATGAAAGGCACATCAGAATCGATTTATGAAGTTTTGGTGAACTACAAAGGGTCTCCTCTACAGTACACCTGTCCAGATATTCTGCTGTGAAAGTTCTTACACATATAACATTGAATAAATCCAACTTCAGATTGCAGTACAGGACAATCTACTGCTTCAAGTTTCATCCGCCTGAGCATACGTGGACTAACACCTTTTAATTTCAACTTTCCCTTGTCGTCCATCATTCCAATGTTCTTGAGTTCATTTTTTGAATCATTCGATAATTTCACCGATTTCTCTACTTGTTTTACTGGAACTAGGAATTTAGTCTCAACCGTCGCTTCTTCATTCATTCATACATGTTTCAGTAATTTCACGATATAATGCTTTTCCTTCAAGGGAATATAACAATGGTTTGTTCGAATGTCCAATTCGATATCTCTGATGCACAGATCGTTCTACACATTTTTTTCTAAACAAAGTTAATATATGGTAAAATTAGAGGTTTGAATAATATCCCCAAGATGCTTGTCGTCTTTGACGTTGAAGGAGTTCTCCTGAATGCAGAATATCTTCCGGTTCTGGCTCAGGTCATGGGCCCAGAAAAGGAAAAAGAGATCTGGAACATTACAAAGCAGGGAATACGCGGCGAAATCAACTGGGAAGAAGGTCTAATAAAGCGTATTCATGCATTGAGAGGTATTCGATATAGTGATGCCAGAAAGATAGGGGAGAATCTGCAGATTATGCCTGGCGCAATAGAATTGTGTCAGGCGTTAAAGCGATCTGGCTGGAAATTGATCGCTGTTTCTGGTGGCTTCACCATTATAACAGATAGACTGAAAGAAATGCTTGGTTTAGATAGAATATTTTCTAATGAGCTGATTTTTTCCGATGGAGTTCTGCATGATGTCATTGTCAGAGTTACTTCTGATAAGGCAGCTGCGATAAAGCCTATATTGCTGGAGTGGGGAGTTAAGAAGGAAGATACTGTTGTCGTCGTTGACGGTGCAAATGATTTGAAACTCTTCTCCCTCGCAGGATTTACAGTGGGGTTTTGCCCGGTAGATAAAATAAGGGAAAGAGCTGATGCGGTCATTGAGATTCGTGATTTGTCACTTCTATTAAATTTACTTGAAAAAAGGTTTGGTAAGGCCGTTTTGGCTAATATATAAATTTCAGATCGAGATAATTGTCAATCCAACCCTTACAAATCATACCGCTATCAGTAGAAGAGAATGTAACGAGAGGTGATGATATTGGCACATTAATATTGCGTGCAATCAAGACAAACCGAGTATCCATTAAGAATCATGACGTGGTGGTGGTTACACAGAAAATTATTTCAAAATCTGAGGGTCGCATTTCAGATCTGTCGACGGTGAAACCGTCGAATTACGCATTGGAGTTAGCCACCAAGACAAAGAAAGACCCTCGATTTGTAGAATTAATTCTCATGGAGTCCAGGAATTTAGTTAGGTATTCGGAAAACCTGATTATCACCGAAACAAGACACGGGTTTATTTGTGCTAACTCTGGAATAGATCAAAGTAATGTAAGTAGTCCTAGAGACGACCTTGTATTGCTGCTGCCTATTGATCCAGATCTTTCTGCTAAACTTATAAGACAAGTAATCGATAAAACGATTGGCATAAATGTTGCCGTTGTTGTGTCAGACACATTCGGAAGGCCTTTTAGATTGGGTCAGACAAATGTTGCGATTGGGGTGTCGGGGATAGACTCGTTAAAAAGCTATATAGGGCAAACCGATATGTACGGCAATATTCTCAGGATTACCGAAATTGCGATCGCCGACGAACTTGCATCAGCCGCAGAACTCGTAATGGGTAAAACTGGGAGGGTGCCTATAGTCATTGTAAGAGGGTATGAATTTTCTTCCACTGAGAGCAGTACTGCAAGGTCGCTGGTGAGGGACAGTGTGCACGACCTTTTTCGATAGATGATTCTTACGTTGTCAGAATGTTTCTAAACATTTAATATCTTGAGAACTCAATTTAGTCTGTTCCTTGAGTGCCAAAAGTGACATTATCCCCACAAAGACAATCGATGTGAGGGGGTTGTATTGCCCTGAACCAGTGTTCAGAACCAAAATAGAAATGGAAAGACTCGCTAAAGGGGAGATAATCAAAGTAATTGCTGACGATCCTGCTTCTGAAGAAGATATTTCAAGATGGGTCAATAGGAATGGTCACGAGTTGATTTCACTAAACCTGGTCAAACCAGATCTCGAATTTATGATAAAAAAAGGAAAGTAGAGGCATGGCCACTTTAGCTCAAGCAAAAGCTGCTGAACGTATTGGGAACACCCCACTCATAGAACTTTCTTCTTTTTCTACCAAACACATAAAGTTCTATGCCAAACTCGAATGGTATAACCCGTTTGGTTCAGTAAAAGATAGACCGGCATATTGGATGATCAAGGATGGTGAGAGGAAAGGACTACTTAGGAAGGATTCTAGTATCATTATTGAACCTAGCTCAGGTAATACTGGAATTGCCTTGGCTGGGATTGCCACTGCACTGGGCTATAAGGTCGAGATTGTTATCCCTGAAAAAGTAAGTCTAGAGACCAAATTACTTTTGAGAAAATTGGGAGCTAGTCTACATGAAACTACAGATGATCTTTGTCCAAGGGTAGGAACAGGTACTGATCAGAGTATAGCTCTTGCGAGGGCTATCTCGAAACCTAGACCTGATATATACTACATGCCAAATCAGTACGAAAATAATGCTAATTTCTTGTCTCATTATGAAGCAACAGGACCTGAGATATGGGAACAAACCAAAGGTAGTGTTACTCATTTTGTTACTGGGTGCGGAACTGGAGGAACAATCACCGGGACAGCGACATTCTTGAAGGAAAAAAATCCACATGTCCATGTCATAGCCGTACAAGCACAAAGAAATCATTTGTTGCAAGGCTTGAGGAATTTTGAAGAATCCGCTATGCCAGACCTTTTCCTTCGACGAAAACATGTAGTTGATGAATGGTTTACCGCTACCAACGATGAATCTTTTTTGATGGTAAAAGAATTGGCTCAAAATGAAAAGCTTTTTGTCGGGCCCTCGACGGGCGCAGTGATGTCCGCCATGGTAAAGATTTCACAAGGAATGAAAAACGGAGGCTCTATTGTAGGCATTTTTGCAGACGACGGTAGGAAATTTAAGACGCTTTATCAACAATTGAAATTGTTCGATGAGAGCCAGATTGCCAAAATTATAGGCGAGTCAGAACATCTCCCATCACTCGCGTTCGACTCCGATTAGCCTCAAAGCAGTTGGTTTGGAGAGGCGGTTAAGGTTACAATCCGGTTCCGCGAATCTCCACTAGCCATTTTTCGACATCCAAAGCCGCCATACACCCAAATCCTCCAGCTGTGATCGCTTGACGATATCTGTAATCATGCACGTCGCCTGCTGCGAATACTCCATCAACGTTTGTTCTAGTATTCTTTGTTAGAACGATATAACCTCTATCATCCAGCTCGAGTTGGCCCTTAAATATAGATGTGTTTGGTTCGTGGCCTATAGCAACAAAAAGGCCGCCAATTGGTATCTCTCTTTCGTCGCCTGTTCTAATATTTCTGACAGAGATACTGTTGATTTTCTTATTGCCGCTAATATTGGATACCACATGATCCCAGACAAAATCAATCTTGGGGTTTTCAAAGGCTTTTTCTTGGAGAATCTTGCTGGCTCTCAGGAAATCCTTTCTATGTATTATTTTCACTGATTTTCCAAATTTTGTAAGGAATGTTGCTTCTTCAATTGCAGTATCACCCCCTCCTACGACCGCTATATTCTCTCCTTTGAAAAATGGTCCGTCACATGTTGCACAGTATGAGATACCTTTACCTGCAAACTCTTGCTCAGCTTTTAAGCCCAGCTTTCGAGGTGATGCCCCAGTACATATAATAACCGACTCAGTACGAAACTCCTGCCCGTGGGTCTTAATTCCGAAAGGCCTCTTCTTAAAATCGACCTCCACTACTTCATCGTCTAAAAGTTTAGCCCCAAATCTTTCTGCCTGCTGACGCATGTTCATCATCAATTCGGGGCCGAAAATTCCATTTGGAAATCCAGGATAATTCTCCACTTCGCTTGTTGTCATCAGCTGTCCTCCAGGCAGAGATCCCGAGATTAGAAGCGTATTTAATTTAGCTCTAGATGTATATACCCCAGCGGTATAACCTGCTGGTCCGGATCCTATAATTATCACTTCGTATGACTCTGGTCTGTGAGAAGAGTTGTTTTCGCTTCTGCGAGGATCATTGGACATAGATTTTTAGGATCTAAGGAGTACCGACCTGTTAATAATTCGTTCGGAAGTATCGCTGTTAACAGAGGACAAGGGGGCATAATAATTTGAGTTTTAACAACAATGGATCCAACTAAATTAAATTGACACAACAGGGTTGCCCTGACTTATAGTCTTCGATAGAGCACCTTGGTTACAACATAAAGGTCCCTCCAATAAGAATAGCCAGCTATCTCAAATTTTGATGAAATCAAGTCACACACAACCGAAAGAATGAAGAAATGAAGGTCAAGTCTAATGTTCCTAAGAAACGAAAGTAGCCTATCCGATAGCACATAGGACCTTTCGAATCGATTCTGTTCTATCTGAATAATAGGTCTCTATTTACTTTTTTGCGTTTTTTACCTTAACCTTTGGAAATTCAGATAACCCTTTTAGTTTGTCAGTCACGATCTCCGCAACCTTCTTTCCGGATAGAAGCATAGAGCCAAACGTTGGTCCCATTCTAGGGAGACCAAATGTCTCAGTCACACACATACCCGTCGCAACTAGTCCCGGAAATATTTCAGCGGTATTTTCAACCACGGCATCTTCTCCCCCATCTACCCACATAGGATCCATCCCTTTCCAATCAACTAAACCTCTTTGCATCAATCTTCTAACTGCGACGGAATCGTGTCCGGATGCATCAACTACAATCCTACTTTCTAGAGCAATAGGGTCCACGCACGTAATATTTCTTGGAAGTGCTGAAACAGGCATCCAATTTACAACAACGCCACCTACCCGCTTGTTCTTTAGAACCAAATCATCAAACTTTGTGAGTTGCAAAAAACGAACTCCTGCCTCACATGCCGCGGCAATGAGCTTAGAACAGGCCTCCGGACCCCAAGTTGCATATAGGCTATCGCTTATCTTCCTGTACCGTATTCCCAACTCCTCCCAAACCAATTGAGCAGGTGCTCTTACCGTAACTGGATTCATCATGTAACCTCCTACCCAGTAACCGCCACCAAGATAGTTGTTTTGTTCAATCACCAGTGTTCTTATCCCATTATTAGCTAACCCACTAGCAGCAGTGAGGCCAGCCGGGCCGCCACCTATCACGATTACATCTGACTGAGAATATTCCTGCAGTGTATCATTAAACATCGAAGTTATTGTTCTTGTAATTTCGCTTTCGCTTACTTCTGAAAATATCCTTGCCATACTACTAATGAAAGTACTTCGTACATGTAAATATATTATTTACTCCCTCTTTGAAATAAAACTTGTATGTTCGTATCCTTAGGCCAAAATTAAGGCTTCACAGAATACTATTGACCTTTGGGTTGAGAACTCGAAACTGGACCAGCGCGAATCTTGGCATCTAGATTCTCCACTAGGTTTAACAACTCTGCCTTGTGTGAATTAAGATATTCAAGGCCCCTATCCTTCAGCCTTATCTGATACAACCTAAGATCACGGTGGTCGTCAAAAAATTGTTCAATCATAGCTGCACCGTGTTTGTTCGGATTTATTAATAATTCAAAATTATTGGTCGTCGCGTCCAAATCGCCTTTTTCTATTGCCATCCTGGCATCCCCCAGTATTTCACTTATATCTCGCAGCTGCTGTACAGGTGCTGAGATAGTCTTAGTTCTATGCAAAAACCCTGTTCGTTTAGTACTTCCTACTCTTTCTGCGATGGTCTTTGCTAATTCGTAGTATTCTTCCCTCCTGCCAAATGGATAGTAGCCATATCTTTGTTCCCTCCGTACTACTAAGCCCTTCATTGCCAATCTAGTAAGAGCGTAGTCAACTTCCTCTTTATCCATAGAAGTGATCCAAACTATTTTTCCAGGATAATTGTAACCTTGTCTAATAGCTTCAAGAACTACAACTTCAACAATGCGCCTAAATCCTTCTTCTGCCCTCGCGTATTCAAAATCCCTATCACGAACGGCTTTTCTTGCGAATGAGATATCGATTTCGATAGAACGCTTGAGCGCCTCCAATCCGTCTCCTACGTTTTTACTAAGAACCAGATAGCAAGCTAAATTATACCAGGCCATACCGTCGTTTGGATCAAAATCTATTGCATTTTCGCAGGCTTGTATTGCTTTTTCATAATTTTTCAACCTGTAAAATGCTAGTCCTTTCAGGTTCCAAGCTTCTGCATTGTTAATGTCAATTTCAAGCGCCTTATCGTAGCACGTTAAGGCTGGTGTAAACTCGTCCAAAAGAAAATGAGCATAACCTTTTTTAATCCATGCGTCAACATAACTGGGATCTAAACGTAAAGCCAAATCAAAATCTCGAATCGCATCGTCCATTTTGTCGTCAGACATATGCGAAATTCCTTTCTTGTATTGGTCAGTCTTTTGAATATCTTTGATATCCAGTTGCTCCTCTTCACTAGAGCGAGCTGAGAATTCATTTTGATCCTTATTAGGCGTCCTCCTCCTAAGGAAATTGCCCATTTACCTAAACTGCTCCATTCGTAGTTAAATACATTTGGAAGTTCACCATAGAATACAAGACAGATCGATTTTTTGTTCCAAAAATAAGAAACGTACAATCATTCAATACATTATTGGTAAGTTAGACATTGGCACACCACTTGAAGTCGAATGAACATAAAGCGACATTTCCGAGCTAGGTATGGTTGTAAGAAATATCATCACAGTCGGAACCGCTCCGCATACAATGATTGTCAATATGATTAGCCAAACGGCGGTCATTTTTTCTACCATATTTTCAATTTTTATAGATTACATATATAAATTTTAAACCTGGCGGGTGCCAATCGGGACAATTATAATAGAAATCTGGGGATTTTGTAGTTCTTTTACATTATTTGGAGTGTTTAATAACAAAATTGATAAGAATTATAAATAAGCTAACTATTTTTTTCCAGGAGATGAGGCTGCTAGAGTATCAAGGAAAGGAGCTTTTTAAGGAATTTGGGATCCCAATCCCCAAATCTTGTATCGCTTTTTCGATCGAGGAAGCTCGCTCGCTTCTTACGAATGGAATTACATTTCCAATAGTACTAAAATCACAAGTCCCAGTAGGAGGACGAGGAAAAGCGGGTGCCATCAAGAAATGCCAAAACATAAATGAAGTTGAAAGTCAATTTTCTGTCCTTATAAACAAGGAAATTGAAGGAGAGTCTCCTAGAGGCCTTCTACTTGAGGAAATCATAACCATTTCTAAAGAATTGTATGTGTCTCTATTCCTCAATCGTAGTGCTAGATGTTTTTCTCTGATCGTATCAGCGACTGGAGGAATGGACATAGAATCGACAGAAAATCGATTTATTGTAGATATTGCTTCCAAAAGCGATATTGAAGATATTGCTTCGAGAATTGCAGGAATGGCAGGTATTGGTAGCGAAAATCATCAGAGATTTGTTGATTTTGTGCAGAGGCTTTATAAATTACTTTGCGAGAAGGAGGCTGAACTAGTAGAAGTAAATCCAGCTGCTCTTCTGAAGGATGGATCGATTGTAGCCTTGGACTCTAAGGTTATTGTTGATGATAACGCTTTGTTTCGTCACCCTGAGTTGATTAAATATGAGGAAGCAACGGAGTTGGAGTCTCTTGCTAAAAAGAATGAATTCTCATTTGTACAACTTCATGGAAATATCGCCATTATTGGTAATGGTGCAGGGCTGGTCATGTCTACACTTGATATGGTATCTGACGCAGGAGGAAATGCCGGTGCATTTCTGGATTTTGGAGGCAGCGCAACTTCCGAAACGATTTATCAAGCCCTTACGGTTATCAGTAGAGTCAAGTCGATTCAAACAATTGTTGTTAATCTATTTGGAGGCATTGTCCGTACCGATCTGGTTGCCCAAGGTATCCTAAGGGCTTATTCAAATAACTTAATAACAGTACCCGTATTCGCCAGAATCTCAGGAGCAGAATCAGTTAAGGCAAAGGAAATACTCAACGACTCAAAGGCTCACTTGTTTGATAGGATCGAGGATGCAATCCATGCTGCCGTGCAGGGGATAAAGTCCCAGGAAGGAAAGACAATACTTTGACTCGCCAAACATATGATTACGACTTGATGAAGATCCTTCTAGGAAATATAGGAGATTCAGACTACAGAAGGCAACCTGTGATAGTGCAGGGCATGACCGGTAGTTTTGGATCTGTTCATACTAGGTTGATGAGAGAGTACGGTACCAATATAGTGGCTGGAGTAACTCCCGGGAAAGGCGGTCAAACGTTCGAAGGCGTTCCCATATACAATAACGTAAGTGAAGCAGTCTCAAATACAAATGCAAAAATATCCGTAGTTTTTGTTCCTGCTCCCCACTTCCTAAACGCCACGATGGAATCGTTGGAAAATGGAATCAAGCTACTCATAGCAATCCCAGAGCATGTGCCCATAAGAGATTCTATGAGAGTAATTGAATATGCAAAAGAGAGAGATGCTAGAATCATCGGTCCAAACACGCCAGGGATCATCGTTCCGGGAACAATCAAGATAGGGATAATGCCAGCCGATCCATTTACCCCGGGTAAAACGATTGTTTTCTCAAGAAGCGGCACCCTTATGTATGAAGTTGCTTACAATTTGTCAAGGAATGGTTTTGGACAGAAAATCTGCCTAGGAATAGGAGGCGATCCGATCAATGGTACCAGTTTAATTGAAGCAATCGAAATGGTAAGGACTGCTAATAGCAATGACCCCATAGTGATTGTAGGAGAAATTGGTGGAGATGCGGAAGAAAAATTCGTAAGGCATTTGGAAGCCAGTGGCATCTCAGGTTTGATGGTAGCATATATCGCTGGTAGATCAGCACCGAAGGAGAAGAAGATGGGTCACGCAGGGGCAATAGTGTACGGTAAGTACGGTTCAGCAGAGTCCAAATTTGAGAGCTTCGGTCGATTAGGCATTCCCGTGGCAAAAACTCCCGCAGAGCTACCTCTTCTCCTCAAAGATAAGGCGATTCAATGATATTATTCAGCTGTTATTTAGAGCACAACTTTACAACGTACTCTTAGAAATACATTCATATTTTTGTTCTGAGATCAAATAATTATTCTGTCTAACTATGGAAACAGAAAAGAGATTTTGTGATCGTTGCATGGCTAAGTCTGAACATGTTTTGATTGTCGACGAAGAAGCAATTATCACATACAAAAAGAAAAGTGCTTATAAATGCGTAAATTGTGGGCACAAGTCATATCGTAGATCTCTTCGTCCTAGCGCTGAGTCGGTGTACTGATTTCTTGCACCCGCATGATCTGGCCACTTTAATTACTGGACTTAAGAGGGCATACGCTGAAAGCCGTGACTTTAAAGGTGCTCCTTATGAGATCTTGCCATTGGATTGTTTGAGTGGGGAGGGAAGAGACGACATCTCAAAGCTCAATGAGTTTGCGCACCATAATCCAATTTTCCATGGTCCGAAAGAAATCGACATTCAAAATTGCAAATGCAAGGTCTTTTCTTGTGAAGTAATAGAATATTGGTTAAGCAGTAAGAAATATGATGCCTGTTATCAACCGTTTTACCCGACCTGGCTAATTTCTTCATTAATCATTTGCCTTATGGCCAGGTTATTGGGTTATAGCGAAATTATAGACATAGGATCGGGAGATGCACGCATCCCGTATTGTGGAGCAATCATTGGATTGCGCGGGATAAGCGTTGAATTGGATGCTAATTTGGCAGATCTGCAACGGCGAATAGTTAACTTGACCGGGGTCGAATTCGAGATACTCAATAGCGATGCGTGCAATACTAATTTCGAAGAGATAAATTTATTGAAACCAATGTTTCTAATTTCAGGACTGCCAGAACAGGGAGAGGTTCTTGCCGAGGCGGTAATAGGGAATCTGATTCATCATGAATTTTCATCTTCCAGTTTAGGTTTTGCCTTAATGGGTAGTCATACGATGAAACAATATTCAAGGGATCGTAGTCTATATGGTTGGGGCCACTTTGTCGCCGAACACAAATTGAGCATACAGGATTGTCTTACATTGCCGACGATGTGGACTAATGAGCAATCCATTGATACACCATTTATCTTTTCGCTGTTGGAGAAATGACAGTAAATTTAATGACTTTTGTATTCTTCATGAATTTATAGTGGATCCTCAGTTTCCAAGTTAAAATTGGAAAGATATCTTCTTTATCTGAAAAACCCAAAATACCAGCCATTTGATGCGCAGGCAGTATTACTAGAGGCGAGGGCAAGCCTCCCAAAGTCGGGTAATATTATCATAAGAGATGTTAGAGTAGCACATCGATTCATTGAATTTGACATGAGTGTCTCTGAACAAAAAGTGTTAGATCGAATTGTACTTAATGCTCTTTCAACAATTGCTGAATTCGTTAGTTACGAAAAAATAAAGGAGGAAGATCTCTCTAAAGAAGAGGCGATTGACAGGGCACGAGACCTCTTTAACAATGAGAGATTTTGGAGGTGTCACGAAGTGCTTGAGAAAATTTGGAGGCAATCAAAAGGAGAAGAGAAAAGGTTACTTAACGGAGTGATTTTAGTTGCCGCAGCCTTCGTCCATTTTCAGAAAGGTGAAAACGAAACCTGTATGGGTATTTTGAGGAGGGCTCATGACAGAATCAAGTCAGGGCAAGATGAATATTACAGAATTAAGATCGATTTACTCGAAGAGAATTTAAGAAAAATTATAGATACAGGTACAATTGTTCCGATGAGAATATGACCTAAATTATCAAGAGTGCGAGAGATTGCAAGTATTCGATAGATATTGGATGCGTAAAACCCTTCGTGTATCAAGGATTTTACGCAATAGATAAAGGGGAGAACCAGTACATGATACAAGAAATGACAGTCGAACTTAGGGTGCATCCATCCTTCTTCAAAGAATTTGCAACTAAAACATGGGTTTCGCCAAATGACATTATAAAAGAAATGATCGAAAACGCATTTGACGAGGATGCAACCAAAGTATTGATAACTATTGTCAGTAATGTTGCCATCGTGATTGAAGATGATGCCGGCATGGATGAAGATGGGATGGATAAATTTCTTGTTCTAGGCTCTCCCCACAAGAAGAATGATTTTATCTCTCCAAGATTGAAGAGAACCAGGACAGGCAGGTATGGCACTGGTCGTTTGTCATTCCTGACGTCCTTCGATAGTATGAAAATGCGAACTAAGAGGGATGGATTTAGAAAATCAATAGTAATTGATTCTTCATCGCTTGATGATCTGTACAAAGGAAACTCAAGATTGAAAGAGCTTAATGAACCACTCCTGGACCGCAATGGTACAGAATTGACTTTAAGTAATTCGAAGGTAAACATCGATCCTGTTAAGTTAATCAAGGAAATCAGAAAATTAGCTATCCTTCGGTATCCCCTATTTGAGGTATATTGGAAAACCGCTAATAGATTTAAGGAATGGGATCTAGCTGGCGCTCAGATGATCACCCCTCCTGACATTCAAGGCCACAGAATTCCTGTCAATATTGAGTCACCCCGTATTGTAGGCGAAATTATTATTGCCAAGAGACCTCTATCAGAAGAAGAAAGGGGTATTGGGATCATGATACGAAATCATATAGTTACTCGTACTTCGTTTGATCTGGATTCAAGATCGAGCAGGATAACCGGATTTGTTAGGTGTGATACTTTGACGTCTCGTTTCGCAGACAAATCTGCGTTGATTGAGGATGATGAATATCATGCTTTTCATGATACTATGAAGCAGTTCATCAAGGACACCGTAATTCCTAGCTTGTCCGAATACGAGGATGTCTTGATCACTAGGGAGGAATCGAAGATTTACAAAGAAATTGATAAAGCACTAGGGCAAGCATTATTTGAGAACTTAGAGGGAGAAGAGGAAATTGAAGGATTTCAGTTAGTCGATGTGGAGGAGGTCAGAGCTGGCGATAATTTAACAGGTGGTAGAATTTCTACTGGAAATGAAGTTGGTTCGCCCAGTCAAACTATCTATTCGACAGACCAGCCTCAATATCCTAATGAGAATCGAGGCGACGTAGAATCTGGCCTTTACGGTAACAGCATTGACTCGGTTTCCGATCGAAGGGAGAAGTCTATGGCTGTTGAATTTGGTACCAAAGGGATAAACGAGGTAGAACAAGTGCCAGATACATATTCTAAGATTGGCATAAATTATGATTCGCTACTCGAAGTATCGCCAGAGATTGGGGGTGAATCCCAGCGCACAACGGGAATATCCACAATTAAGAGGATCAGAAAACCGATCATTAGGAAAACATTCGCTTTAAAGAAAGTTGGATATAAAGTAATTCCATACGAGGATGAAACCGATTCAAGATACAGCTTTAGAAGCGAGAACGTCGTTTTTGTCAACAAGGCTAACTCAGCATATCGATCAGAGGCCAAAAGAGGCGATGAATTTCTCTTGCGACATATAATAAGGATTGTTGCTGAAGCTCTCGCTGAAGCCAAACATCCTGAAGCAAAAGAGGCATTAGAATTGCAGAATAGGCTAATCGCCGAAGCCATCAGGATACACGACCACTCGATAATTAAGAAATAATGATACCAAGATATCTAGATTAACCCCACTCGATAGAAAGGACTAAATCTGACTACATTCGGATATAAGGACGAATAAATGGCTTTTCAATTTATGCCAGGGGCAACTGCAGTTGGGATATCGTTCGCTAACGGTGTTACCCTAGCCGCTGAAAAACGGGTCTCTTACGGGAATTTCGTTATTAATAAGCAAACAAGAAAAATATTTTCTGTCACAGAGAGTGTTGGAGCTGCGTGCGCTGGTATGATAGCAGATATGCAAGTATTGGTCAGACAAGTGGAGGCATTGGCAAAAATTCGAAAGCTCGAAACAAGGCGAAATGTTGCGCCTAATTCTGTAGCGAAGTTGATGTCTGTTATAATGTTTGAACGCAGATTTTTTCCACTTCTAACACAAGTTATTGTTGGAGGAGTAGACACAAAATCGCAAATCTACACATTAGATCCTCTAGGCTCGGTTCTTCCCGATGATTATGCTGCGGTGGGAACTGGAGCTGAAATGGCATTAGGTGTTCTCGACTCCGAATACAAGTCAAGCATTACGGCTGAACAATCGAAGGATCTTGCTTTAAAGGCTATCAGGTCTTCAATTCAGAGAGATTCTGCAAGCGGCGACGGGATAGATTTGTTAGTAATAACCAAGGGTGCACAGGCACAAGAATCGTTAAGCTTCGATAGGTAAATCATACCCCGTACTAACTTTATCAGGGCTCTGGCTGTGCGAAAATGGGCTCTGCTGTTCATTACGTTGTTGATTGGAGTACTCCAATCAGCATACAGGAGGACGCCAAGCTACTCCAATCAACATAGCTACTCCAAGAAAAGAAAGAATGTTTAAAATGGATCTGAAGTTCTAGCAGGAAATAGTTAGAAGAGTTCATGGATTATGACCGCAGGGGCAAGAAGCAAATCATCTGCTAAGCCTGGCACTATCGCAGTTTATAATCACTGAGTATGTCTTTGTACACAGGATTTTTCTTTCCAATGTACCTGACATATTCACCATAAGTCAAATCCAAATGACATTTTTCACATCGCACAAAGCTGAAATTATCAGATAGCTCTGCTATACCCTCACAATCCGGACACTTCACTTTCATACTACTAGTGTGATCTCAGAGCCTCGCTAAAAATCTATGGAAATAGCCTCAAACTTGACGAATCTGCTAGACTGCTTTTAGCTGCTTGACTATAGGTTGTCTGGCCTTTCTAAAGACCCTGAAGCCACAGATACATTTAATTTCTGGCAATCTGGATAGCTCTTCTACTGTCACATGTGTCCCGCAGCGCATACAGTCATAGACTACTCCTCCGAGAATTCCTGAATCAGACAATTCTAAACTTCCTTGTATGCAATAGAAATAAAAGCTTATCTTTATACACTCAATAGTTCTGTCGTGGCGAAAAGGGAATGTATTATCTTTTCTTTCTACCTGATGAGATGATAGATAACACATCGCGATCCTTCAAGTGATAATTGACAGGCAACCTCAATCCATCTCTTGCGTCTACTGCATAGAGAAGACCTCTAGATAGGTCGCTATGGACTGTATGTGCAAGATCTTCAACAGTTGACCCAGCCTCCATGAGATAAACGTCAGGTAAGACCTGCCCGTTTCTATCAGAGTACTTTGAAGGATTAGCGACAGGATATACAGTATTCATTCTTAACAATTTCATAACAGCAACGTTTATCGCAAATTGGACACCTGTTCTCATATATTCCCCAAGAATATCTCTTCTGATAAAATTGAGGGCCCATTTTTGCTTTTCGTTCAATTCCCTCTGCTCCAAGATTTCAAATCGTTCGTCACCGGGGAGGTACTTGATTAACCCCCGGTGTTCGGCCCTCCTTAACGTCAGTTCAGCATCAGCACTCGCAGGCACAATGATTAGATCTTTGTATTCTTCTCTGAGTCTTCTGAAATTATCGGAAGAGGACGGAAGATCAACCTTGTTTGCAACTATCAAAGTCGGCTTTGAGAGCTCTCGTAAAGACCAAACAAAATCCTTGGTAATTTCGGAGCTAAAATCATCTATCTTTGTGTCAGTCAGATTATTGGAAATAATAGAGGCCTTCACGTGATGCTCCTTTACCCCGATTCCTCTAAAAATTTCTGTGATAGAATTAATAGGATCGACTCCGGAATGGATCGAGCGTGCAATCTTGTCACGATTTCCTTCAAATAACTTTAGATACCACATTACTAATTCTTCCTCGATGTCAGCTATATCTGCGATAGGATCTCCAGTGCCCGTTTCGGCCACGCGTCCTGATGCGTCAATGCTTCCTGAGACATCGACTATGTGAAGCAGGGCGTCAGATTGGGCCGCGACAGAGAGGAATTGGTTCCCCAAGCCTTTTCCTTCCCAAGCACCTTTTATTAATCCAGGGAGGTCAACTATCTCTATTGGAATGAATCTCCAACCGTCTACGCAACGCGAATTACGTGGATTGTCATTGACGCCGAGTTCCTTATGTACGCATAATGTAATTGCATTTGCATTAGCGACTGAAGGGACCTTCGTAGTAAATGGATAGTTGGAGATATCCGCAGATGATAGGGAAGCAGAGTTAAAGAAAGTGGTCTTACCAGTATTGGTCTTGCCTATTAGCCCAATTTTTATCATATATAAACGACCTCATTGTTCATATTTATACATCTTTATTGAAACTTGAAGATAGAGAAGAAATTCACTTTGGTCTCGCATTCACGGGGACAGTTATCGCACCATCAGATGCGGACTGGACCAATGATGCATATTTTGCCAAAACCCCGGTTAAATATCGATATCCGATCGGTTTCCAATTCTTGAATCTCTTTTCAATTGTATCACTCTCCACCAAAAGGTCAACTGTTCCTTTCTCTATATCTATCTCTATTTGATCTCCAGTCTTAACAATCGCAATAGGCCCTCCCTCCATAGCTTCTGGCGAAACATGACCAATCATAAGGCCTCTAGTAGCTCCTGAGAATCTCCCGTCTGTCACCATCGCAACCCTCTGGCCCAATCCCTGCCCCACAATAGCAGCAGTTACCGCCAGCATTTCTCTCATGCCGGGGCCACCTTTAGGGCCTTCATACCTGATTACCACTACATCACCTTCAGTCACCTGTCCTTTCGAAATTGCCTCAAATGCTTCTTCTTCTGCATCAAACACCTTGGCTGTGCCTTGAAATCGAGCTGCGTTAAGCCCAGCGATCTTAACTACTGCCCCATCAGGTGCCAATGTACCATTCAACACCTTAAGCGTTCCCTGTGAATGAAAAGGTGCACTTATCGGAGAAACTAATTGACGATGGTCAGATAAATCAACCTTAATGCGATCCAGATTTTCTTTCATAGTTTTACCAGTCACTGTGGTCACGTCACCATTAAAAAGACCCCGTTCGTAAAGCATCTTCATGATCAGAGGAATACCCCCTATCTTTTCTAGATCAATCATCACATAAGCTCCCCCCGGCCTCATATTTGCAATATGTGGCGTTCGCTTTCTAATTCTCTCAAAGTCTGACAGTGTCAAGTTTATACCTACTTCTCTTGCCAAGGCAACTAAATGCAAAACTGCATTAGTGGATCCTCCGATAGCATTGGCCATAGCGATTCCATTTTCAAAAGCTTCAAACGTCAGGATATCCTTTGGTCGAATGTCATTTTCGATAAGCGAGCCAATTGCTTTTCCTGTTGTATAACATGTAGATGTTCTTTTCTCGCTTTCTGCTGGTGCGGTAGAACTGCCTGGCAACGACATGCCAAGTGCCTCGCCCACGGATGCCATTGTATTAGCCGTGTACATACCTGCACATGACCCAGCAGAAGGGCATGCAACATTTTCCAAACTTACTAGTTCAGCCATACTCATCTTACCAGCTTCATAGCTACCGACAGCTTCAAAAACGTCCTGGATTGTAACCTGTTTACCGTTCCAGACACCTGGCAATATTGACCCTCCATATACGAATATTGATGGACAGTTTATGCGAGCCATACCCATCAGCGTACCTGGTAAACTCTTATCACACCCCGATATTCCAACAAGGGCGTCGTATTGATGAGCAATCATCATTACTTCAATAGAATCCGCAATAATCTCTCTACTAACCAACGAGGCTTTCATTCCTTCGTGACCCATCGCGATACCATCGGAAACTGAAATGGCAGTAAATTCTCTGGGTGTGCATCCAATATCTTTTACTCCATTCTTTGCGTGTTGGGCCAACCTTCCGAGATGGATATTGCATGGAGTAGCTTCATTACAGGTTGAAGATACAGCTACCATCGGTTTTGACAAATCATCGTCTGTTAGGCCCATTGATTTATAATATGACCTTTGTGGCGCTCTTGCACCACCTTCGACAACCTTGCGACTTGGTAAGTTCACAAGAGTAAGGATTTGCAATACTTATTTTAATATTAGTGATCCGTAAATAGCATCGAACTACTCAATCGTTGCAGTAATTTTTATTCCATCGAGGCCTTCCACTTTGAATTCTGTTTCGCACATTCCACATTCTGCATTTCCATTAAGGAGATCATTTGATGAAATCTCCTCATTCAAGTAATCACATTTCGGACAATGAAATGAGAACACTAAATCAAAAGTTTCTAGCTCTACTGTTTCTACCATGATCTTATGAAGATAATCTCATGATATTTATGAGATATGCTGCGAGGTAAGCTTGATACAAGAAAGAATCCTTCCAAGCCTAAACAATAAATACACGTAACTCTCGTCCGAAGTCAAATAGATGTCTAATACGAACACCTATTGCGTCTTCTGTGCGATAATCAGGGGCAAGTCCCCCGTAGCGAAGGTCTATGAAGATAACACTTTTTTGGCTTTCATGGATAAGTACCCCATCACCTCGGGGCATACACTTGTACTACCTAAGTATCATTATGATGACCTCTTTCAGATGACCGAAGTCGAGGTTGGGAATATGTACAGAGTAGTCCATACCATTGCATCGGCCGTTTATAATGCCACTGGTGCACAGGGTCTCAACACTGGACAAAACAACGGCAAAGCAGCAAATCAGATTGTTCCTCATGTTCACGTACACATAATTCCAAGATATGAAAAGGATAGTCGGGATGGTAAGTGGCCTTCTAGGAAAGTAACAGACTACAAGGAGCTTGAGGCATTGGCAAACAAGATTAAGAAAAATTTTTGAATTTAGTGGTTCTGCGGTCGATATTAAGGAGGATCGAGCGATATTAAGCGATATTAAGGAGGAACGAAGGATTTTGCTACTCCAAATGCGGTTGTTTAGAGATAGGCTTTAGATGAAATTCCACGAAAAGTCGACACTCTTAAATCATTTTCTTATGATTAGGATTCCAAAAAAAGGTTCAAGAGCTAAAATATCTCCTCATCCTTCCGTACACCCCCTAGTCCTGTCCTTATTTCCTTCGAACATTCTAAACATAGGCTCTCAGAGAACGGGAAGTTCTTCATGCAGTTCTTACAAACTGGCCGATTGCATACTGGGCAGAATTTGCTTCCAGCCCTCGAATTGCAAATGTAACAGAGATTCATTGTCCTTGGAAAATATACCGCATCTATAATCTAAAAGGTTATCGACCTCATTGGTCCTGACGAGATAAGAGACCAGGGTAAAGTGATCTGCAAAATAAAGAGCTTAAGATGAGTATTGGATCAAAAGTTTGAACTGCTTGCCTGATCGGTAGTAGGCCTAAACCTGAGTATTGCTCCCACTTTTCCAAGACTAGAAACTTGAGCCCCTTCTTCTGATTTTCCCGAAATTATTTCCAAAACTGTTCCCGTTGAACTCGAAAGTTCTTCCAGGTAGTCTACAATGTCTCTCTCCCCGATTTCTTGATCAAGATTCCCACAGTTCTTGCATGAACTTGAGAGCAGTTCTTGCCTAGCGGTCAGTAGATGAGGTCTCTCTACTATCTCAATACCGCGGTTCGCGCATTTCCTGCATTTCGTCTCTACTATCGCAACCGAAATATCATCGGTAACTATAACTAGCGCCACTATCCCATTTCGCAGGGCCTTGATGACATCATTAATGCCATAGATCCCCAATCCCTTGTCTGAATAGACTTCCTTCATGAATCTTTTCACAATCTTCTTTTCCTCCATCAACCGATATCCATCCATGACTCCTTCTTCGTTGACTTTGTCTACCAATTCTCTCACACCCTCTTCACCGGAATACGAAGTATCGAGTACGGCTACAACATTGCCTTGAAGCCGATAGTCCAAATATTCTTCTTTGAGAAAGGTCTCTTTTGTAGGTCCTGGTCCTCCCACAATCAAGCCCTTGACTTTATGTTGATCGATCAAAATCCTATGAGCCCTCTCCGCAATTCTTTTGTAGTACTCATTTAGCTCGTTATCCCTTAAGCGCTCGAATCTTCGTGCTGACTGACCACCTTGTCTATGTTTGCCGGAGACACCTGAAGTCAATGTGTCTTCTACTTGCCACCTATCACCCGATAATACTCCTAGCCCAGTTTCTTGAGTGTCAATCGTGAGAAGCCCCATGGCCTTGTCATCCTTTAACATATCCTTCAAATGATCAGTCCAAAAATGGTCGTCACATCGGTATAGCTGGATCTGTACAGGTTTAGGAGGCATAACTGGAAATATTTCGATTTTCTCTGTCCCTATGCCTTTTCCAGTTGGCAGCGCACCACAAAATATAATCAAACCATTTTCCGGCGTCACCTTGAACAACTTCAGTTGCTCTACCGTCCTGCTCAACGCGTCTTGAACATGGGTTCTTGTCAAATCAGACTTAATGTTAGAAGCCGTTCCTGCTTCTGTTCTGAGTTGAGCAATGACATCATAAATCGGTCTTCTAGGAGGAATATAGACAGTAACGAGCTCAGTACCGTGTCCAGAAATACCCGACAGCTCATTGATCATTCGTGTGAGTTTATATCTTCTTACTGAATCCCATTTATTTTCTGAAGTAACGCTCTTAGACATATAATCAAAACATATCACATCAACATGTATGGAATATAAGGTTATCAAACCGGATGTGTGGAATATAAGGTTATCTATTGACATAGATTATAAGAGAACGCTACAAAAGAATGGCAAACAATCTATGCTTCCAAACCTGCAGTATATAAAACAGTTAAGGATTAGGCTGGGTCTTACTCAAAGAAACCTGGCTGCACAAACGGGAATCAGTACTTCAATGATTAATCAGATCGAATCTGGGCGATGTAGGCCAAGCTATGAGACTGCCAGGAAGATATTTGAAGTGCTTAATTCGCTTGAGGGGCAGTCATCGATTAAAGCGGGAGACATATGTAGTAGGTCATTGATGTTTGTTCAGAGAAATAATACTCTTCATGATGCTATTGAATTGATGAGGAAACATTCGATTAGCCAACTCCCTGTTTTTCACGACTCGAAATTGATAGGGGTTGTAAGTGAAGACCTTCTAGCGCGAATAATGATCGAAAAAGATCAGAAAGACATCAGACGCATGACGGTATCTGCGATAATGGAACCGCCGCCTCCAATAGTAGATATTTCAGTCCCCGCAAAGGCACTCATACCTCTTGTAAGATTTTCAAAATGCGTCTTGGTAAGTGAAAAAGGCGAGCTTATTGGCGTTATTACGGTGACCGATACCCTTAAAACAGTCGAATAGCCACTTAATCCGTTTCAGAAACTCGTTCCAGGCCGACGCAGCAGTCAGCAATTCTCAAGCAATCGTCGCACAATGCAACCACCTTAGAACGGTCTAGGCTCTTGAAACACAAAGCACATGTTCTTAAATTACCTGTATCTTCACGAGCCAGGCTTTGAGGATCCATTAAGCAAGTACAGGCAATTCCATCCATATATAGATTCATGAAAGGTTGCAATTTCATAAATCATTATAAAAATCTACTACAAGAAAAGACATAGAACACTACCTACTAGATAAATTCATATGTTTTGAAACATGCTAAGAAACACCAAGGAAATATTTTAATAATGACACTCGTGAAAGTTGGAGAAGTAGGGGATTTTAAGGAAAATGCTGGTAGAGAAGTTAAGGTCGGAGAAACTCGCATAGCTCTCTTCTATGCAAATGGAAGGTATTACGCGATAGAGGCCCTCTGCCGTCACCAAGATGGTTCACTTGCCCCCGGAAAGATAGAAGGTGAAGTAGTCGAATGTCCATTGCATTTTTGGCATTATAACATCAAAACGGGGCAGCTATTGGATTATCTGGACGGTGTTAGATTGACCACGTACGAAGTTAAGGTCATTGAAGATCAAATATACCTCGAAATAGCTAAAGAATAGACTTTAGCCAGCATCACAGATATGAGACTCTATAACACGCTTACTAGAAAGATCGAGCAAATACCTCATCGGAATAGCGTCATTAGAATCTATTTGTGTGGCGTTACCGTTTATGATAAATCCCACATAGGACATGCTAGGACCATAGTCGTTGTTGATTTGCTTAACAGACTTCTAAGAGACGCAGGATTTAAAGTGAATTTTGTGCAGAATTTTACAGATGTTGACGACAAGATAATTAAAAGGGCAGAGGGAGAAGCGACTAGTGCTGAAGAAATTGCTCACAAATTCATAAATCAATATAAAAAAGACTTTGACGTGTTGAATATCGTTCAGGCGGAGAAATATCCAAAAGCCACTGAAAATATTGCCGAAATGACGAGCATGATCGCTAAATTACTATCGAATGGTCACGCCTACCTAACAACGAATGGTATTTATTTCAGAGTGAGCTCTTTTCCTGAATACGGGAAACTTTCAAGAAAGCCACTCAAAGATTTGGTAGCCGGGGCGCGGGTCGAAGTTGATTATACCAAAGAGCATCCATTGGACTTTGCGTTATGGAAATTTACTTCTTCAAGGCCATTTTATCCTAGTCCATGGGGAATAGGTAGACCAGGATGGCACATAGAATGCTCCGCTATGGTGGAAAAGTATCTCGGAAGTACCATAGAAATCCATTGTGGCGGAAACGATCTCATATTTCCGCATCATGAAAATGAGATCGCTCAATCTGAGTCCTATTCAAATCAGCGGTTTGCAAAGCTCTGGTTTCACTGCGGGATGGTAACATTCAACAATGAAAAAATGTCAAAGTCCTTAGGGAATATTGTCACTGTTGAGAACACGCTAGCCAAATGGGGAGCAAACGTAATCAGACTCTTTTGCTACTCAGTCCATTACTCAAAGCCTCTTGATTTCAGGGAAGATGTTTTGGTTGAAACAAAGCGCAGCTGGAATACCATTGAAAATTGTGGCTGGGAGATGAGGTTGGCAGCCGGAACTCACGATCCTGGCATGCTTGAACCGATAAGTGATCTTTCAAAGAAAATTCTGGAGAGATTCAAATTGGCGCTAGAGAATGACTTAAACTCATCTTTGGCTCTCAAAATTTTCCTAGAATTTGTAACTTATCTTAACAAGATAGCCCTTTCCAATGGGCTAAGTAAAGAACTTACTGCAATAGCTGGCAAAACATACCACAAGATTATGGACTTGCTTGGTCTGAAATTATTCTATATTTCAGACAACGAAGTTAAGGAAGTTAGTGCTGTGATTGCTAGAAGAGACCGCCTCAGAGCGGAACAAAAGTACAAAGAGTCAGATGAATTAAGGGCTACACTCCTGGAAAAATACTCAGTTGAATTGACGGATCGTGCAGGAGGATCATTTTGGAAGAAGGTCGAAAAACGCAATTCTCGGATGTAATGCAGTATCTATCAGAGTCAATATCACATGACTGAATAACTTTGGCAGGTGTCTAAATGAAATTGTGGGAATGGAACATTTAATTCTAATAAGTTAGTTATGCTAGTTTACGAAATGCTGTGTCAAAAAAGCGAGCTAAGACCTTTATTGTAATTGGAATAATATTGGCACTGTCATTTGCTGGGATCTATCTTGCTTCTGTTTCAAGTTCACAAATTACTGAGGAAAAACAGTTCCTGGAAAATTACTATTCATTAGTTGATGCTACAACTGGTGTAACTGAAAATTATCATAAGGAAATTGAGAAGTGGGAAAGAGATCAATATGATGATCGCGAGTTTGTCGGGATTACCAATTCGTTCCTATCAGAGTACGATCATTTGGTAAATAGGGCTTCCTCCTTTAAGCCGCCCCAAAAGTACCAGGAAGCTCTCGATCTTTACTTAAAAAGTTTGACTGCTGAGCGTTCAAGTTATATAGTGTTTCGTGACTTTATAGAAACAGGTGACTCAAGGCTCAACGAAACGTCGATAGATTTACTATCAAACGCCACCATATACGAACTTGAATCGTTTAACTTAATAAATTCTTTAAGATAATTTATTAGGCAATCTATCTCCCAAATTCAATATAAATTGACAGAAAGATCTTCGAGATCAAGGTTAGTATTGCAGGGTCGAAAATCCCACGAATGGGCAAAGACAAGGATGAGAATTATCGATCGCATAACTAAAGATTTTTCTGCATCAAAGGCGTTACCATTGGAAGGAATAAGAGTAGGAATATGTCTCCACATCACAAAGGAGACCTCCGTGTTAGTCATGGCCCTAAAAGCATTGGGAGCAGAAATGGCATTATGCTCAGCAAACCCGCTGTCAATTCAGACCGACATTGCGTGCTTTCTAAAAGATCAAGAGATACGTACCTTTGCGACAAGGGGTGAATCCTATGAACAGTATCATGACAACATGTTACAAGTGATAAAGTTTAAGCCTGAAATTGTTACTGATGATGGAGCAGAACTTCACTTAATGATACACCGCAATTGGGCTAGTAATATCATCGGAGGAACAGAGGAAACTACCAGTGGTGTAACAAGACTCAAAGAATTGGAATTTTGGAAGAAACTTAGGTACCCAATAATAGCCGTAAACAATGCGCGAACCAAGTTTTTGTTCGACAACCGCTATGGTACTGGACAGAGCACTGTCGATGGATTGCTACGAACTACATCGGTCTTCCTTCCTGGCAAACACGTTATTGTGTGCGGCTATGGATGGGTAGGGAAAGGTGTTGCATCAAGATTGCGCGGGATGGGAGCAATTGTTACAGTGACGGAAATCGATCCAATTAGAGCTCTGGAGGCCCATATGGAAGGTTACGAAGTACTTCCGCTGCTTTCTGCATGCATGTACGGGGACATCTTCATAACATGTACAGGAAGTTACAGAATTATTAGAAAGGAACATATTGACAGAATGAAGGATGGAGCAATCCTTTGTAACGCAGGACATTTTGATTTTGAAATTGACATTGGTTACATGAAATCACAGGATCAGGAACCAAAGGAGATCAGGCCTAACATTCAGCTGTACACGGTTAATGGCAAGAGCGTCTATTTGCTGGCCTCAGGTCGTGTGATCAATTTAGTAGGTGCCGAAGGACACCCTCCTGAAGTCATGGCATTATCATTTGCGAACCAGCTATTGTCCATAATTTATTTGGCACAAAAAATGGACTCACTAGAAACTAAGGTGTATGACGTTCCAGAACACATAGATCATATGATCTCAAAGTACGCGCTGAACTCTTTTGGCATCGATGTGGATCAAAGTAACTAAGTCCAGATACAAGCCGTTTGTTAAGGATAAGTTTAAAATCCAGACCCAAATCACGTTTGAATACTGGGTACATAACAGCTCATGAAAAGTCTGATAATCACGAGTGCATTACCGTATGCTAATGGAGAAATACATCTAGGCCATATAGCCTCGACTTATTTGCCAGCCGACATATTTACTCGATATTGGAGGCATTTGGAGAGGAAAGTGTATCATCTCTGTGCGACCGATGACTTCGGCACTCCTATTCTAATAAATGCCGAGAAAGAGTCAGTTACACCACAACAATATGTAAAATCCTGGAGAGATAGCGATCTGAAAGATTTCCGATCTTTGAATATCTCTTTTGATTACTTTTCCCGGACCAGCTCGGAAGAAAACATTCAGCTAACGCAAGAGATTTTCAACAAACTTTGCAAGAACGGACATATTTACGAGAGGGACATTGTTCAATTTTTTTGTGAGTTTGACAAGAAGTTTCTGCCTGACAGATACGTAGTGGGAAAATGCCCCTTTTGCCTTTCCGAAAATCAATATTCAGATCTGTGTGAAAATTGTGGCAGAGTTCCAGACAAGATATTGAAACCCAGATGTAGAATCTGTGGCAATGTCCCAATTAAAAAAACAAGAACTCACTATTTTTTTAGACTTTCGACATTCTCAGAACAATTAAGGGATTGGTTGACTACGAACCATAATCTCCAATCCGACGTCACAAGATATGTTTTGAAATGGATCGATGACGGATTAGATGATTGGGACATAACTAGAGACTTATCTTGGGGAGTGCCGATCCCAAAGAAGGAGGCCACAGGTCAAGTTTTCTACGGATGGTTTGATAACCACATCTGCTATATCTCTACCCTCCTCTCATTCTTAAAAGAATCGGGAGATATCAACGGGAAGGAATTATGGAATAGTTCGGAGATTTTTCATTTCATTGGAAAGGATATTGTGTACCATCACTATCTTTTCCTACCAGCTATACGTATGGGAATTGGATATGAATACAAACTTCCTGATTATATTCCCACAAGAGGTCATCTAATGCTTAACAACCGAAAAATCTCAAAGAGTAGAGGCTGGTATATAGGACTGAGGGATTTCTTGCAATTATTTCCTTCCGACTATGTGAGGTTTTATCTTGCTCGAGTAACTCCCTATTCTCAAACAGATATAAACTTCGATTGGGATGTATTCATTGAACGGATAAATAATGAACTCATCGCAAACGTTGGGAACTTTGTCCATCGAACCCTCTCCTTTATCAAGTCAACTTTTGAAGGTTTTGTTCCAAATCCATCTGTCTACGATAGTGATGATCTCTTGGTTGCAAATAGAATCTCAGGTATCGCTGAGCTCGTGGGTACTGCAATCTCAAACAACGAGACCGAAAAAGCATTGAGAGAGATACTCGAGTTCAGTACAAATCTAAACAGATATTTTCAGGGAAAGAAACCTTGGAAGGAAAAACATACGGCTCAAAACGCTCTCTACATTTCTGCAAACGCCGTACAATCGCTAGCTATCTTACTGGACCCTTTTATCCCAGATTCTGCAGAAAGGATATGGAATCAGCTTGGTCTTTCTGGTAGCGTACATAACCAGAATTGGAGCCGTGCATCACAGATGGATATGACGGCAGATCATAGGATCGGAGAAGTTCAACCTTTGTTCCAAAAGATTGAAAAGAGTAAATTAAATCTCGACAAATGGAAGGTGAATTAGAGTTCGTCGATAATACAAATCGTGGGCTAATGATAGGAAGATATCAGCCTTTCCACCTAGGTCACCTAAACCTCGCTGAACAAATACTTTCTGAATGTGAAGAATTGGTTGTAGCGATTGGAAGTCCGGAAGCTAACTTTTCTTTTAATGACCCCTTTACCACAGGAGAAAGAATTACCATGGTGCACGAGACCTTAAAAAAACGAGGGCTACGGATGTCTGATTGCTATGTACTTCCTGTACCGAACAGTGATAATAACTACACATGGTTTGAGGGCATTAGATCCATGATTCCGAAAGTCAAGACGGTATATTCAGGCAATCAGTTTGTTCAACTCCTCTTGCCTGGGAATGTGAAAGTCAAATCGCCCACTTTTGTAAAGTCCAAGATTTTCAACGGAACTCGAATAAGAAATCTAATTGTTCGAAATGGCAATTGGTATGACCTCGTTCCAACTCCCGTAGCATTGTTTATAAAGGAAATTGATGGGGTTTCACGCTTAAAAAAATTGAAAAAGACTCAGGTAGAACAGGAACGTGTATTAGCTTCTGGTTTAAAGAAAAGCAATTAAGTGGACGGTGACGATTTATCCGATGCTTCAATGACCTATGAAAGATGCAAGAATTTGCCCCATCTGTACCAAGTGCGGATCTAAAAAGTTCAAAGTTCTCCGCAAACAAGAAGGGTTAATTGTTCTAGAATGTAGATCCTGCGCTTGGATTATCATCCTAAGCTAGTATTTCTCACTTTATCTCTGGCATGATTGACGGAAATTTAATAATATCTTTCAGCTTTCCGGAGGAGCTTGACATATCTCCATGAGTACCCCGTTGACTGACTTGGGGTGAATGAAGGTTATTTTTCTACCATAAGAACCGCTGCGAATCCCACCTAAAATTTTAGCACCATTGGAGGAGGCACGCTCAATATCGTTTTCAATATTATCAGCCGTTATGGCTAGGTGATGAATCCCTTCACCTTTCTCTATCAAGAATTTTGAAATGGGACTGTTATCATCAAGCGGCTGCAGCAACTCAATCCTAGTATCTTCGAGCTTCAAAATGGCGACCTTAACCTTTTCAGCCGGAACATCTTCCAAATCTACATGGCCTATATTAAGAACGTTCTTAAAGTTATCCAGAGCTGATTCAAGATCCTTTACTGCAATAGCGATGTGATCAATTCGCAACGGTATCTACCTCCTGATGATTTTACTGTTATTAATTTGTATATCCAAGAAAAATTGCTCACCGCCTCAAGGGTCAAGATTCAATCCACCATTTACTCGTCTCTAATTAAGACCAAAACTCGGTAAACTTCTGAGGAGAAGCGGCGGCAGGTTGCATACCTTTAACCCAAATCTTTAGAATGATATCTTTGGAAGGTAGGCTCCAAACACTTCCTTAAAGATGGCGCTAATCTCACCAAGTGTGGCGCGTCTTTTAACTGATTCAATGATATAGGGCATCAAGTTTATACTATCATTCTCCGCAGCATTATGCAGTTCTGAGAGAGCCGAGCCTACCTTTGTCTGGTCCCTAGATGCTTTAAATTCCTTCAACCGTACCAATTGCTTTTTCTCTCCTTCAGGATTGATCAAGTTGAGTTGAGGTTCCCTGTCTTTTGAATCCTGGTATTTGTTTACACCAACAATGATTCGCTCATTCTGATCTATCTCTTTCTTTAACCTGTAAGAATTTTTCCTAATTTCCTCTTGAAAGTATCCCTTCTCCACGGCAGCAAGGGCTCCTCCCATGGACTCAATCTTCTTTAGATAGTCTTGGACCTTCTCTTCGATCATGGCAGTAAGCTCCTCAACATAATACGATCCACCTATTGGATCGACAGTCTTCGTAACTCCGGTTTCATTGGCAATTATCTGTTGAGTTCTTAATGCAACCTTTACGGATTCCTCAGTTGGGAGGGCCAATGCTTCGTCACGAGAATTGGTATGTAATGACTGACATCCTCCCAACACAGCTGCAAGAGCCTGCAGAGAGACCCGCACTATGTTATTATCTACTTGTTGAGCAGTAAGCGACTCGCCGCTAGTTTGTACATGGAATCTTAAATGGCATGACTTTGGGTCTTTTGCTCCAAACTTTTCCTTCATTAGTTTCGAATAAATTCTGCGAGCAGCCCTAAATTTTGCGATCTCCTCAAAGAATTCCATTGTACAGCAGAAGAAAAAAGAAAGCCTTGGAGCGAAAGAGTCAATGTCAAGTCCCCGCTGCAGACAGGTATCTATATACTCTATTGCGTTCGCGAATGTAAAGGCAAGTTCTTGTATGGCGTTTGACCCAGCTTCTCTCATATGATAGCCTGAAATGCTAATTGGATACCATTGAGGCACTTTCTTTGAAGTGTACTGAATCATGTCACCAATCAGCCTAAGTGACGGTCTAGGTGGATAGATGTAAGTATTGCGTGATATGTATTCTTTCAGAATATCGTTTTGAGTAGTACCCCTGAGTTTGTCAGCTGAAACACCCTGCTGCTCCGCTACAACAATGTACAGAGAGAGCAGAGTGGAGGCGGTTGAATTTATGGTCATTGATGTGCTAACTCTATCCATGGGTATGGATTCGAAACAGGTCATCATATCGTTCAACGAGCTAATTGCAACTCCTGTTCTCCCAACTTCTCCCTCTGACTGAGGATTATCAGAATCGCGGCCAGTTTGAGTGGGCAAATCGAAGGCAAGGGAAAGACCTGTCTGTCCATGATCCAATAGGAACTTGAATCTATTATTTGTCTCCTCCGCACTGCCGAAGCCGCTGTACATTCTCATGGTCCAAAGCCTCCCGCGGTACATTTCAGGGTAGATTCCCCGGGTATATGGAAACTCTCCAGGAGGTCCGAGCTTATTGACGATATTCGCTGGAATGTCGGAACCAGAATAAATTTTCCTTACCTCTATGCCAGAGTCTGTTCTCAATGGTTTGGATTCGGCCAAGTTCCTCTACTCCCTACCTCAAGATCGCAGCAGAAATCCGTTCAGCAGCCATGTATGGGTCAATTTTCTTATCAATCACCATAGATACATAATTCTCATATTCCAGGTTGTCTTTGAGAAACGACTTAGCCCTCTGTTCCACCACTCGGAATACCATTTCTTGTAATTCGTTCTTCAACATACTTTTCCTCTTCTCTGTTATGCTTGTTTTGTTACTTATTAATTTCTCATCAATATGCGAAGCTAGCTCCTTGACCCCTTCTCCTGTTCGCGCAGACACTTTCAATACTGAAGGTTTCTTGTCAGTTCCACCTACAAATTCCAGGATGGAATCAAATAAATTCCCAGAGCCTTCTAGGTCGCCCTTATTAATTATATAGATCTCCCCTATTTCGTTAAGGCCGGCCTTAATCGATTGAATGTTGTCTCCGGTCTGAGGGGTCAACACAACGATTGTCATGTCTACGATCCTAGATATTTCAACTTCTAACTGGCCAGCTCCAACGCTCTCAACTAAAATTAGGTCGAATCCAGCAACATCTAGAATCCGCATCACATTCCTAAGCGAATTGGAAACGCCGCCCACAGCTCCTCTTGAGGCTAAACTCCTCATAAACACATCATGATCATCCATGGTTACCTGCATCCTAACGCGGTCTCCTAGGATTGCCCCCCCAGTTATCGGGCTGGTAGGATCAACCGCAAGGATAGCTATTCGATAACCCATGGTTTGAAAATTGTGTACCAATACTCCTATCAGAGAACTCTTCCCCGCACCCGCAGGACCTGTAAAACCTATTGATCTGGATTTACCCGTCAAGGAAAAGATCTCGCGAATGATTTCATGGGAATCATGGTCACTATTATCAACCATTGAAATTGCCCGAGCCAGAGACCTACGATCTCCCTCGAGTAGTCTTTTAACTATCTGTAGCATGACTCAGGTATTACAAATTCGGTATAAATTCATTGGTAACGAATGGAATGTATATCAAATTTATATTTCAATTCTAATTCTCATATTTGGCCTTAAATATAATAAATAGCAGGCTAGACGACAATGACAAGAACAGTAACGACAAAAACACTGGACGCAAATTAGATATACTTCTCGACATCTTTATGAAGTAAGCAGATTGATATGCTAGAGGAGACTGAAAAACACAAGGGACCAATAAGAATCCTTGTTTCCAAACTGGGGCTAGACGGACACGACAGGGGTGCGCTTGTAATTTGCAGGGCATTGAGAGATGCAGGAATGGAAGTTATTTATTCTGGCTTATTCTGTACGCCTGAACAAGTAGCGAAGATCGCGATCGAAGAAGACGTAGATGTAATTGCAATGAGTTTGTTAAATGGAGCTCACTCAGTCTTATTTCCTAAAGTAGCGAGATTGGTGAGAGAAAAAGGGGGAAATAATATCTTGTTGATAGGAGGAGGTATAATACCTGAGGCAGATAAAAAGGACCTCGAAGTGGAGGGCGTAATGGGTAACTTCGGGCCTGGAACCCCACTACCAACTATAATTGATTACATAGCCAGCAATGTCAAACCGGGAAAATAAATTGATGTTTGCAAGCGAAATCGATTTCCAGTTCCTCTTTTCTTTGTTTAGTCCGTCTGTTTTTCGTCCGGCCAGATCATCTTTCTCATCTCAACACCTACACGTTCTAAGTCGTGGTTTTGAATCTTTTTCATAAAAGTCTCAAACGAATTCTTACCATCTTTCTCATAAACTCTCACCCATTCATCTGCAAACGCGCCTGATTGAATCTCCTCTAGGACCCTTCTCATTTTTTCCTTGCTCCTTGTGTCGATAACTGTGGGTCCTCTCGTCAAGCCTCCATATCGAGCGGTTTCGCTTACTCTATTGTACATGCCTGTTATCCCGTACCTGTGGATTAAATCAACTATCAACTTAAGCTCATGCAAGCATTCAAAATATGCTACCTCCGGCTGATATCCAGCTTCCACCAAGGTTTCAAATGCATTCATAATGAGGCTATGGGTGCCACCGCATAGGTCCACCTGTTCGCCAAACCAATCTGTCTCAACCTCTTCCTTGAACGTTGTTCTTATTAATCCTGGTCTGGAACTGCCAATTGCTTTCGCAAGACCAAGAACCCTACCCCATGCCCTAGTAGAATAATCCCGCTCGACTGCGACCAATGAAGGGGTTCCGAATCCTTGCAAAAATAACTCTCGTACCATCTGGCCTGGTCCTTTTGGAGCCACCATTATTATGTCTATATTGCTAGGTGGGTTAATCCACTTCCAATGCACAGCCGCACCATGCGAAAAGCTTAACGCAGCCCCTTCCGAAAGATTGGGTCCTATCTCCGCTTTGTATAGAGTACTCTGTTCCATATCCGGGACTAAAACGTGAACTATGTTTGCCGCTTTAGTGGCTTCAGCCACAGTCATAACCTTGTGGCCCTCCTTAGCTGCGAGATCCCAACTCTTCCCACCTCGTCGTAGCCCCACAAGGACATCTAATCCACTATCCTTCATGTTATTAGCCTGTGCACGACCCTGAATTCCGTAGCCAATCACCGCTATTCTGTCCTTCTTCACATCATCTAAGTTGATATCATCGTCATGCCATCGTTGAGCTTTCATGTAATGCCTATCAGTTTCTGGAATATATATACCCCAAGTGAGCCCTTGCCCCCAGTATTGCCAGACAAGCATTAAAGCGCCGGAACATGAAGCTACCTTTTGGCTTTTGATGCTTTGCGCGCCCTAAGGTAATCAACATAATAGAAAAGATAAGTCCGTTCATTAATCCTTAGCATCCAAGGAACATATGACTCACTCGTAACGAATCTAGTCCCTATCCTAAAGCCCGATCTTTGCAATAACTGTCTAAATGATTGAGGAGTTACTCTTTTTCCAAGTTGTGTTCTATTGTAATCATAAGGTGAAGAGAAAGCAACTTCTCCATCGTCCTTTAACAACCTGTGGATTCTATCCAATAATTGTTCAGCATCCATGAACTCTATGATATTCAATGCAGTCACCAGATCAAATTTGTTGGGGAGGAATGGAGGCATTATGCAATCTGCGACTACGAAATCTAAGTTACCCTGTCTTAATGAAGCCATGCGCCTTCTTGCTTCACTAATAAAAGAAAACGATAGATCTACTCCAATCACAAATGCGAATTTCTTGGCTAGTTTAAAAGCCGCATATCCTGATGAACATCCCAAGTCTAGCGCCGCGCCGTCTAAATTTGTTACGGTGCTATGGACCACCTTATCGTAGAGATCGTTGGGATTCATCTTGTGTTTCAGCAACGAGAGAAATCTGTCGGTACTATCAAAGTCAAATTGAGCCCAATTATAAGACTCATATAACGACCCGTCGATTTCATAGGGATTATTCCCTTGAGGTTTATCTAATTTGGTAAACGCTGAGCTCATCTCTTTCAAATATTCTTTCATCGTAGAGGTCTTAGTCGAAAGAATCCATTTTCCAAGTAAAGTAGGCCTACAGGAAATGTATTCTGCAACGTCCTCCAAAAGCAATGCAACCCCGTCAATCACAGGGTATAACTGATTGCATTCTACGCATTTGAGAAAACCTTCTGAACATTCGCTTCCGTTATTAGATTCGAGCGAATCAATAGATAAATTCCTGTTGCGCCCATAGTGTTTTACGCATGCTAAATGTCGAGTTAGTTGTATTCTCATTCCAACTTACCCAAAAATGTCATCTGACTTCTGCGCGCTCGCTCAATAATAGCATTCTGAGTGTGCTGCTAGATTTGAAGTGAATCTCTATCACGGTGTCATGATGAGAAAGCACCTATAAGAATCCTAACGTGACTAATCCAATTGATATCACTTTAGTCTTGACTTCAATTCTACTCAAAAGCCTTGAGATGTTCTATTGCACAATAAAATTTCAAATAAGATTTGTCAGTATCCGTTAATTTATTTATTCGAGTTTTAATATCTGCAACGGCTCTTCTAGTAGCTCCTTCTTCCTTGCCCGACACTAAATTCTGTATATTTTCTGCCTCTGAAAGAAAGTTACTAAAATACGTTGTGTTGAAGGGGTTTTCTCGCAATAGCGATGACACGAGCTCCGGGGAATCGTTTAGGATACTTTCAGTAATCAAGGCTTGCATTCCAAAGCTCGTTCCGGCAACCTTTTTCAAAGTGCTTAGATCGAGTTTGGAGAGCATCGAACCCAATACAAGATTAACGTAATACGTAAGTCCGATGACTACTGCCATGTACTCGTCATGGAGATCAGGATTGTTAATTACTTCTATTTCCGATCGTGGAAAAATGGAACTGAGAATAGCTAACTCTTTGGCACGATTCCTGACAGGGATGAGCAGATTCTTGATAATTCTGGACCTTTTGGTAGCTGGTCCAAACATTGGATGAATGCATAGGCACGTAATGTCCTTTCTGGCAGATCGCAATACGCTGAAAATTTGCATCTTAATGGATGAAATCTCTGATAATGTTGCTCCCTCTTTCATGTAAGTAAGACATTCTTCAACAACTGATACGATGCTTTCAATAGGAACACAGACTATCACCAAATCGGCCTCTTTGACGCAAGCTTTAATGGTTTTGCAGCGATCAACGCACTGTAGGTTTCTAAATGCAAGTCTTTTTTTGTCGAAAACAGCTATTCTTACACTATTCGATTCCGCAAAGTAATAAGTAAACCATCTTCCCATCCGTCCTGCTGCTCCTATGACCGCGACTTTCCTCAGGGGAAAGCAGCTAATCATATCTTCATCGATAGACAAGTCTCTAAAACATCCATTGCTTTTTCGATTTGCTCTGCGGGTTGAGTTGCGGAAATTCTAATGAACTTGTTATAACTGTTACCAAATGCGCTCCCAGGAGCGACTGCAATACCTCTTTCTAGCAATAAATTTACTAACGTATTATCATCTAGTGTCATAGTATTAATCCTCGGATACAAGTACATAGATCCGTCTGGAATAGTGAAGCTCATATCCATCTGTTTCAACCTTTCAACTAAGGTATGAAGTCTGATTCTAGTCTCTTCAACGTTAGTCAAGTAATCGGTCTCAAGTGCATTCAGTGCACAATATTGAAGTGGCTCAGCTACACTTGTCATAGCAAATGCCAGTAATTTAGCAACCTGTTTGATTATTAAAGTGCTAGACATTAGGTAACCGAGTCGAAATCCGGTCATTGCATAGGTTTTGGAAAATGATTCAACAATAATTGATCTATCATAATTGTACTCTGAAATACTTTTGAATTCTTTGACGCAATATTTGGAGTATACTTCATCACTTAAAATGTAAATGCCATGTTCTTTCGCCAAAGAGACGATCCTTTCAATCGTATCCGTGTCCAATATCTTCCCCGTAGGATTGTTCGGATAATTTAGAACGATCATCTTCGTAGCATCATTTATCGCTCTCTCTATTTCGTCAACATCAGGGGTCCATTGATTTTCAAAAGTTGTTTTGATAGTTTTGACCTTGACTGAATTTAACGCCGCGCAATCTGAATATGCTGGCCAAGAGGGCTCTATAACCACAATCTCCTCCCCCGGCTTGAGCATTGAAGCAATCGATGCGTACACTCCGAACCGTCCACCTGGTGTCACCATCACCGTTTCCTTTGTAAAGCCATGAATTAGGGCCAGCTTCTCCCTTAACCTTTCAATTCCTCTGGCATCAGTATAGTGATAACAGCCTGAGTTTATAGCATCTGCAAACGCGTCTTTAAGGCTTGGTGGAGGTCCGAAATCGGGCTCGCCAATTTCCAAGTGTATCATCGGCCTTCCAGATGCTTCAATTTGTCTGGCTCTCATCAGAATGTCCATATGTGAACTTGCATGCTCAACTGTTTTCTGTTTTCTTTGAAGACCAACTGACTCAATAAGCAATAGATTGAGTAATCTAGAGGAATATGAAGGGTCCAAACCAATTTGGTGAGCAAGGCTTAATACCGATTTTCTTATTTCGTTTTCAACCTGATCGTCGGTTACGTCCATTCCAAGCTTGGTCTTGATTTCCCCAATCTTCTGTGCCAGTTCCATTCTACGCTTGATCTTTTGAAATATTTCGCCCGTCACAGTTTGAATTTCAGAACGGAGAACTCTCAGCTCTTTGTTTCTAGATACCCCTTCACTATCGGTTATTGCGCTTCCCCCCTAAATGTGATGATGAAATGAGCCCATGCCTAATTGCGTGATCCGCAAGAACCAAAGAGACAATAGCCTCCACAACAGGTGGCGCTCTGGGGACCACGCACGGATCATGTCTTCCCGGGACTTTCAATTTAGCCTGTGTTCCACTAGAGAGATCCAGAGTTTCCTGTGTTTGTGCTATTGATGACGGGGGTTTAAATCCAATTCTTATAACTAAAGGCATTCCTGTAGAAAGTCCACCAAGGATACCTCCAGAATTGTTGGTTCTAGTTACTACTGATCCTTTCTCTAAAGCATAGATATCGTTGTTCTCTGAACCTGGAATTGTACAACCGTAAAATCCAGAGCCAAATTCCACAGCTTTTACCGAAGGGATCCCAAATAGTGCCCTACTAATATCAGATTCTAGCGAGCTAAAGAGTGGTTCACCCAAACCAACCGGAAGCCGAGTGGTAACACATTCGATGATACCACCAATTGAATCGCCTTTCTTCTTCGCGGCCAATATTGCTTCCTTCATTTTTCCAGCTGCTTCAGCATCAGGACATCTTACCTCATTCCTATAACGGTACTTTAATGCAGACGCAAAATCGATATGTTTTGACTTAATTTTACCAATTGCAATAGCGTAAGCAACAATATCGACTCCAAGAGCAACTTTTAATAAACGTTCTGCGACTGCTCCGGCCATCACAAAAGTGGCTGTTAGGCGTCCTGAAAACCGACCCCCACCACGATAGTCTGCATATCCCCCATATTTTACTGAAGCAGGATAATCTGAATGACCAGGTCTAGGGATTGTCCTGATCTGCTCGTATGGTCGCGAATCCTGGTCTTTGTTCCATATAAGCATACAGATTGGTCCACCATTAGTGAAACCTTGAAAAACCCCGGACAGGATTTCTACTTTATCATCTTCTTTTCGCTGCGTAGTTACTACTGACTGTCCGGGCTTTCGTAGATCAAGTCTTTTCTGGATAAAAGTCTCTTCCAGAGGAAGCCCTGCTGGACAGCCATCTATTACTGTCCCAACACAACGCCCATGACTTTCTCCGAAATTCAATGCCATGAACCGTTCTCCTATTAGATTGCCAAGCATGACTAGATTAGCTCCTTTCAATACCCACATGTATTTAATGTATGTTCGGGCGAATATTTTTACTAAAATATACAGACAATACTCAGAAAAGATGGATCCTCTTTTAACTTTTTTCTGAACACACCGATATATTGGCTCCCATCCTTGTGAGGTCATCTAGAAAGCTTGGATATGATACATCAACTGACTCGGCGCCATTCAACGTAGAATGATTTGTCAGAAGAGATGCAATGGCTAGTGCCATGAATAAACGGTGATCATCGAACGACTCTAACGAAGCGTTTTTGATGACCGCTGGAGGTTGTATTGAAATCGAGTCATAGGTCTCGGATACTATCGCACCTAGCTTTCTTAGTTCGCTTGTGATGTTTTTGACTCTATCTGTCTCCTTGAACCTGGCATGAGATATCCCCCTTATTACAACACGGCCTTTTGCCTTAAGTGCTAGGATCGAGACGACAGGCAAAAGATCAGGGCTGTCTTTCAAATCAAAATCCCCTCCTTCCAACGTTTCTGATTCTTCGGCAAACAACTCTCCTTTGGCGGCGTCCAGGATGATCTTGCCGTTCATTTGTTCGACAATACTGAAAATCTTAGAATCTCCTTGAGGTAAGTCAAAGTTTAATCCCGACAGTTGAATTTTCTCCTTACCAACCAATACTCCGGCTGCTATCATCATTGAGGCTGACGAAAGATCAGATGGAACGTGGAATATACAAGGGGAGTAGAAACCACTTTTTATATTAAAATTTCTTAGATCATTATCCCGTTCAATTTCGATCCCAAATTTGCCCATTGCCGCTATAGTTGACAGGATATAGGGACGGGAGACTAGGTCTCCCTCAACTCTTATCGATACATCATTACGGGCCCGAACTGCCGCAATAAGTAATGATGACAAGAATTGACTTGAAATAGAACCATCTATGGTTACATTCCCTCCTTTCAACCCTCCTCCCTTCACAACAATAGGAGCGGTACCATCTAATTTTGTAGAGAAGCATTCAACACCCAATCTCTCAAGCGTGCTAAGGAGAGGACCCATGGGGCGTGTTCTTAGGCTGCTATCCCCAGTCAATACACAATACCCTGATTCGATCAGAGAACAAACCGATGCAGCTATTCTAATTGTTGTTCCCGAGTTCCCCGCATCGATGACATTATCTGGTGCTTTTAATCGTGTTCCTATAATGCGTAAAGAAGATTCTTCATTAAGGATTTGAGGTCCCAGAGCTCTGCAAGCAGTTATGGTGGAAAGAGTGTCTCGTGAAATTAAGGGATCACGGATCCTGGTCTCACCGTCCGAAAGGAGCGCTAAAAATAGCGCTCTATGTGTGTAGCTCTTGCTTGAAGGGCACCTTGCTTTTCCACCAAGTTGTGATCTTTGGATAGATATCTTAACCATCGAAGTCTTCTACTGTTGCCTTTTGATTGTTAATCTTTGATATTAATACCTGGCCCTCAAAACTGGACAGAGAAGACACTACACTTCCGAGGTGCTTGGAATCAGCAATTGCCACTACTGACGGTCCATTGCCTGAGATCCCCGCAGAGAGGGCATGTTCCTTGATCGCTGAAATGACTGGAGTATAATCGCTACCCAATAGTGCCCCAACCGCCATTCCATTAAGCTTCATTGCGTTCCAATAGTCGCGGTCAGTTGCCATCTTAAAAGCTAGATCAAAGATTTCTGGGGATAGGTAAAGATTATATAAATTTCCCCTCGATACGCGAGACGGAAGTAAAATAACTGCGGTAAGATTCTCTGAAGAGGGTTCCCTTCTTATGAGCTTTCTTGAAAAATTGTCCGTAACTACAAATCCACCAAAATAACATGCGGCTGAATCGTCGAAGGCTCCTGTCAAAGAAACGCCAGCTTCAATTGAAGCATCAGCAGATTGATTGAGCACCTTTACATCATCAATCTCTTCACCAAGGAATTTCTGAATTGCCAGTGCAACTGCACTAGACACCGCACTAGAGCTCTTCAATCCAAAACCAACAGGGATCTCTGATTTGATTTCAATTCGGATTGCATGATCCAGGAGTACTCTTCTTGGTAACGCTCTTCTAACGAGTATGTTCAGCAGCTTCACACCTTGCTTTGACTGCAAATAAACACCCTTTCCCGTAGTGGTAGTCAAATCGGCGACCACTTTAAGGGATATCCCCAACGCAGACCCATGACCATTTGCTACTGCATTTACTACGGATACGGCTCCATGCATAGTCACACGAATTGATCTATTCATTTTGGCTCTTGAAATACCCCAAAGAGAGCTTTTTTCATGGCATGGATAGGCGCTTTCAATCCAGTCCAAATCTCGAACGCTTGAGCTCCTTGCTCAAGTAACATTTCGTATCCATATATGATCCTTGCTCCTTTCTCTTGAGCATTTTCAAGAAGCTTCGTCAGAACGGGTCTGTAAACCAGATCGTATACTGTGCTGCTTTCACTAACCTCTTCACTATCTAAGACTGATTCATTCGATTGCAATCCCAAAGATGTTGCATTTACTATGAGATCGAAACGTTTTGCCATTGCTTTTGCTTCTTCAATCGTTGATACTGAGCAGGTCAATCCCTGTAATTTAGCCAGTTTAGACAATTCCAATGATTTGCCGCAGGTTCTACTGGCGACAACTAGTTTGGAAATACCGTTGATGTTAGATAAAGATGTGACAACAGCCCTAGCTGAACCTCCCGCACCGAAGAGGAGTACAGACAAGCCCTTAAAATCTATGCGCCGGTTAAGGAGGGGCTGGAGAAAGCCCTGAATATCAGTATTAAAGCCTTTGAAATTGCCATCGATCCTAGACACAGTGTTAACCGCACCAGCCTTACGCGAGAGTAGATCAACCTCATCTAGGTACTGCAAGACCGCTGTTTTATGAGGAATAGTAACATTGAATCCTGATATCTTGACGGATCTTAACGATTCGATAGAGGATTTAAGTTCATGAGATGAAACCTTGTAGGCAATGTAGACATCGTCGAGGGAAAGTGATTTGAAAGCTGCGTTGTGCATTGCGGGGGACAGTGAATGACTTACAGGATCACCAATTATGCAATATGTCCTCATCTCTTCAACCTCCATCGTGTGAACTATATCTGGTAATCATAGTATGCAACTTTTTCATTTGTTCTATTGTAACTTGACCTGGAGCAACGGGCCTGTCAAGCGAGGCGTAAGTGAATGGACAATTATATTGCAGAGCGCCGAGAACCCTTGAAACTAATCCAATTTCCCCCATACAGAACGCCACAAGATTCACCGACTTGTGGACTGTTTCGTAAAGGTTCAAAACTCTCAGCGTGTCTTCTACGGAATTTGCCATAGTAACCAGTTTATTATTATTATTAAGGGAGCTCATCAGGACCAACAGTTCTGACAATTCTCTTTCCGAGGGTGTTGATTTAAAGTCATGCCAGGACAAAAGCATTGGTAAATTTAATGATTTGATAAAAGTTCCAATTTCAGGAGATTCTTGTATGGTCTCGTATTCTACGTCGATCATCATTGGCAATTGGCTCGCTAACTCTTTCAGATAGTTAAGACGCTGTATTTCGGATCCATCAAATTTTCCACCTTGGCTAGCTCTTCTTAGCGTGTATATGCATTTTGTTTTGAATGGTCGAACTGCGGCTAATGTTTCTGAAAACCTGCTAGTCGAAATACAATCAAATCTAATCTCCAGAAAACTGGCACCCATATTAAAGGCTCGAACGGCAGACTTACTGAATTCTTCAGATTCTATCCCCGTTATGGATGCGCAAATCTTTATCATACGAACTATTAGCACTTCTTGAACATATATTTATGAGCTGACTTTAGTAGTCAAGAAATATTGTCAACTAACCTGAACTTCAACGTATTTGACATGGGTTAGATTGACGAAATTTACCCATGCCTTAAAGGTTGAGTAAACTATCGTGATATGCAGTGAGATGGAATCTTCTTCCACTTGGCTATGAGAGCCTCCGGACGGATATGCAGTTGTTCCTCATCTAGTCTCGAAAGTGCAAGTCTCACGTAATCCTCAATTATATCAATTCCAATATAGTGGCGTCCAAAATGAGATGCGACTTTCGTCGTCTGTCCGCTACCATTAAACGGATCTAGAACTGTATCACCCTTGTATGAATATAACTTCATTAACCTGTATGGAATTTCTTCAGGAAATGGGCATGGATGACGTATATAACCTGGAGGAATTGGAGCTATATGCCAAATGGAATTAGCAATTTCCTTAGTCCATTCTTCATGAGTAGCCGGCAACGCCTCCTTCCTTCTTCTCCCGACTGATACATCACCTTTTCTCAAGACAAGGATAAACTCATGCATAATATTAGCCCTAAAATACTTTGGATATGGATTGATCACAAATGACCCGTACCTGTTGGTGCCCCCCGTAACCTTATGCCAAATTATCTCTTCATGCAGATGCCAGTTACCAAATGGCTGAACAAGTTTCGAAAGTAACATATGTGGCAGAGGCAAGATGGTCCCGTTTACCACTTCACTTCCTATTACTATACAACAGTATCCCCCTTCTTTGGTCGCCCGGTAGATCTTTTCATTAAAGATCTCTTCCATCTCAAGCAGATAATGATCTGTTTCTACTTGATGTTTGCCTCTGTAGTATCCCCCCGTTCCCGAAGCATGCATTTCATAATCGATTGCATTTCTGTAAGGTGGGGAAGTAACTGTCACTTGAATTGAGCCTTCCGGGATGCATGATAATATATTTTTGCAATTCCCGGCAATAATATCATCCAATGGAATCTTCTGGACTAGCATATAGCAGTCTACTTTAGCCGTGTGATGATATTCCAAATGCTTTAAAAAAATGAACTCTCCAAGGTATTATTATTTACACAATCTATTTCTCTAATACATATTCCGAAACTTCCATTCCAAAATGTCGCCCTGAGCTCGGCTGAACAATTCCGAGAACAGAGTCGCCAACCTTCAGATTGGTGACTGGAATCAATGAACCATTCTCCCCTATTAGTTGAATCGTTTCTGCATTTTGAAGAATAACAGTACCCCTTTGCCCATGCGATTCGCCCATAATCATAGTGAGGGGTCTTGTTTCAATTTTTGAGCGACCAACAGTAACGACTCTGGCTCTCCCCCCTTTGTCAATAACAAGCACCTCAGATCCTGATTCTAGCTCTGAAAGGTATTTTGTCTTCTTGCCAGGAACTAAGGTATAGCAGTAAACAGCACCCGCATTGACCCTAAATGGTCGAGGTGATGTAAATGAAGACCCCTGAGATTCGTTATGTATTAGAAAAAGAAAATTCGATCTGCTACCCACCAAGACCCCCTCGCCCAATCCAAGAATTGAAGCAGTATCAATGCAGACGCGTTCTCCTATTCCAGCCTCTCTTACTTCTTGTATCTTCAATATACTAATGCTCAAATTAGAAATATCTATCAACTTCGTGGCACTCTCTATGTCATTTGGGTCTTGGCTTGTTAGTATCACACCATCAACCCCTAGCTCTAAAACTGAGAAAAGGGTCCTTATCTCAGTAGAACTTGATGCCGGAGCATAGATTTTTGTGTTTGTTTTCTGCAAAGTTGCTATTACATTCTCGAGCGGTATGATTTTCCAATCCTGTGTGTCTACTATTATGAAGTTGGCACCTGCTTCTGCAGCTTCGAGGACTTGATCCAAATCATTGTTGCTCTCTATCTTCTTGTAAAATCCTTTGATTTTCTCATGGTCATGAAACTTTCGGAGTTGCTCAATCTCCCGAAATACCACATAATCGGCCTGCCTTGATTCATACATCGTCTTTGCAGGCGTTCCTCGTACTTGCTCCGGATTCGCATAGACAATATGTTGACTTGGAAGGGATTTGAGAAACGAACCTGCATCAATTTCGTTGAAATCCGGCTTGATGATTAAAACTTTATTCCTATTTGTATGCAGAAATCATCCTCGCCTCTTCAGGAGTTTTTCCAGATATGACAATCTGTGTTAGTAATTTAATTATCATGAAGGGGTCCTTGTGTTGAAAAATGTTTCGACCAAATGTAATTCCTTTTGCTCCAGCTTCCATTGCGTCATAACATAGCTGCATGATCTCTGAGTCACTAGTTGCCTTAGGGCCTCCTGCGATTACTATTGGTACTGGACAAGATTTTACGACGTTTCTAAATGAGTCAATGTCTCCCGTATATACCGTTTTTACCATGTCTGCACCCCCCTCTGCGCCTATCCTAGCAGCATGCGCGACGATCCCCGGATCATGTGGATCCTTAACATTTTCCCCTCTAGGATACATCATAGCAATTAATGGGACACTCCATTCATCACATTGGTCAGAAACGATCCCTAATTTTTGAAGCATCTCTGGTTCTTCTTTCGAACCAATATTCAGATGTATGGATACGGCATCGGCACCGAGCCTCATAGCCTCCTCCACACTACCTATGAGTATCTTTCGGTTTGGAGAAGGTCCTAATACCGTGCTAGCCGAGAGGTGAGCAATCAATCCTATTTTAGGAGGCCTTGGCATTGACTTTATGATCCCTTTGTTAATTAAGACGCAAGTCAATCCCGCGTCTTGATAGTCATATATGACTCCGTGAACATCTTCTAAGCCGGATATTGGACCGTTGGTAATTCCATGATCCATAGGAATACACACCATTTTTCCATCCCTTAAGATCCGGTTGAGTCTAATGTCCCTACCAAAGACCATTGTACTATTTCACTTCCATGACCTACTTAAAAGTGATATGTTCTCCACATGTATGACAATGGTTTGTTACTAAGGAAGCATATTATCGTAAGACATATTCTTCCGGATGCAAATGGAAGGGATTCGTGGATGGAACATTGATGAAGTTTCCACGAAATCCGAATAGAATGTAGACAAGATATGGTTCTGGTTTTCGAGATACTTCAAAAAAGATGAGAATTCGAGATGAATAGTTACTTCCTGTAAAATGAATATTGGAAGAATTCTTATGTCCATTACTTTAATATAGAAAGTGAGAAAAATCAATACTTATCAGATGGATACTAGGAATATCGGCTTAAGAAATATTGAAGTTGCAGATACTAAAATCAGCTCCATTGATGGTGAAAATGGTAAACTCATCTATCGTGGTTATGACATCTTTGATCTAGTCAACCATTCTACATTTGAAGAAACGTCTTACCTCTTGCTTTTCGGGGACTTGCCAGATAAGGATAATCTTGAAAAATTTTCTGAGCAGTTATCACATGCAAGGGATCTTCCGCGATCAGTTATCGACAATATGAAGAATAGATCTAAAGCAGCCAGACCTATGGATGTGATTCAATCGGCTATTTCTGAGTTACCGGATTACGATCCTGACATGAATAGCGACGTTAAGGAAACAAACATCAAGAGGGCAATAAGTCTTATAGCTAAGATTGCGACTCTAGTGGCAGCATGGGACCGAATTAAAAAGGGAAATGAACCTGTAGAACCCGTTGGCAGTGATACGAATCACGCAGCTAACTTTCTTTACATGTTGACGGACGAAATGCCGTCTAAAGAGGAGTCTAGAATATTTGACATTTCTCTAATTCTCCATGCCGAACACAGCTTTAATGCTTCTACATTCGCAGCACGTGAAATTGCGTCCACTAGGGCACATATGTACGCTTGCATTGGAGGTGCGATTGGTGCGCTCTCTGGGGAATTACATGGTGGAGCAAACATACAGGTAATGAAAATGCTACTCGATATAGGAAAGGTGGATAGTGTCGATACATGGGTGAAGGCTAGACTCGATAGGGGAGAGAGGGTTATGGGAATGGGTCACGCTGTGTACAAGACAACCGACCCTAGAGCTGATATCCTAGCCAAACTTTCGAAAATTATTTCAAGAAAACGAAATACACCATGGTACGATATAACAGCTCGGGTAGAAGATATCACTAGGAAGTATATGAGAGAACTTAAGAAGCAGCCAATCTATCCAAATGTGGATCTTTATAGTGCGTCATTGTATTACAGCATGGGGATACCAATCGAGCTGAACACTTCTATCTTTGCTCTCTCCAGGACAGCAGGATGGACAGCTCATATTATTGAAGAAAAATTTGCGGAGGCTGCTCCCAGACCAGCACTATACAGACCGAAAGCTTTGTATGTTGGTAAATATTGTGGACCCATGGGCTGTGAGTACATACCTATCAATAACCGAACAGAGAAAAACCAAGGTATACTGGAAATGTGATTAGAATGAAAGTCAGGAACCTATGAAGTCGACCTTTCTTTCTAAAAGAGACACGGCATTGCTCATGAAGAGGATAGAAGCTTCCTGGCCCATGAATGTTGTTCCTAAAATAAAGACTATTAAAGAATACCAAGTAGCTGGAGATGAATCACTCTACAAATCTGACGAATTTACTGCAGTTCAAGTAGGTGAGGAGAAAGACATTGTTCCTTTTCTTGGAGACATCTCGCTTCTAGCTCGCTTCCCTTCGGTTACAGTCGATATGGGTGCAGTTCGCTTCGTCTGCAATGGAGCAAAGGTGACAAGACCTGGAATCACGGCATTTGATAAATTTAAGAAGGGAAGCGTAGTCGTGATCAAGGACGAAGTGCATGGCAAACCTTTGGCCGTTGGTATAGCATTAATTGATAGCGAGATGGCGGTCGAAGAACAGAAAGGTTATGTTATCCAAACTTTGCATTACATAAGCGACAAGATTTGGGAGGCCCACAAACTGCTAAATGTGTAGCCAAATATCTGCAATTTATGTTCAGAATAACGAGAGGTTAATTGATGGTCAGATCTAGTCTCTGCTTATGCAGAGTACTTTATCCATATTAGATTCTATTTCATTTACAAAACCTCGGAATTTGTTTATGTCTACTATAGGAACAAAGTTGGAACAGTAAGGCTGATGAATGGGATAGATGGTGAGCAAAACAGGAACTGCTTTTCGAAATTCAAAGGGACCGCTAACTAGTCTCTCTGTTCTTTGAATTTGTTTCTGAGTGTATGTCAATAATCCACTGCGCCTATTGTTGGCCCAATGTTTGCAGTCGATAGACAAACCTAACTGAGATTTAGTTGCTACAATATCAATTTCTGCCCTAGGTTGGGTGAATCGAACATTGTTCACAGTTCTGAACCCGCAGTTGACCAAAATCTCTGATGCGAACCTTTCAAAGTCTTTCCATGACAAATACTGCGAGATTTTCATGACGTCTGCGCCTAAATTGACTGCTAAAATTGACGTTTTCAATCTATCAGTCGACGAGAATGAAAGAAGCGCTTTGCTAGGGCTTTTGCCTATCCCTCTCTCTAACAGGAATTTCAAGATTTCATTCGCAACAACCACACTTCTAATGCCTGCTAAATCCCTGAAACCATCGAAAGTCATGGTCCCTTCAATTATGGCGCAAAGACAGTCTGCAAGGAGGGTCGCATTCGGACACATTTAGTTTTGACTCACTGACCCAAGAGATCTCTAGCTGATGTCGATGTGGATTCAAGTGTGTCTGGGTTCTTTTTTGTTTTTGTTTCTGTTTTTATTATGGTTGATGCGGAAGATGAGCCAAAATGGTTTTTCTTGATCTCCCAGAGATATGAGATCGACTTCTTTGCTGATGAATCTTTGCTCAAGACAAGCCGCAGATCCTGAGGAGTGTCAAGATCAATCATTAACCTTGTGGATAGTAATACCTTTGTATTCGCCCCCGCTTCTATCGAAGCCTCAAGATGACCATGAAAGCTGTCGTTGTCATACCTAGTATCAGTGATGATGTTAAAGGGGTTCCGTGCAAGCAAGTTAGTTCCGTCGAATTTGTATGAAGGAGATATGATGACACAAGCTTCTTCTTTGGGGATTACCCGGCACACGCCATCTATGTCCTTTGGAAGAAGCAGGGGTAAATCGCATGGTATTGTTATACTGACCCAATTCCCGCTAGTACTCAGAAATTTGTCTGCGTATTTAATTGCACTATTGACACCCCTGTCTTCAGTTTGAAATAGGCATTCCAATCCTAGATTCTGCGTTATCTCCTTCACTATGGGATCGCTTGAAACAACAATAATTTTAGCCAATTCACGGCAGAGTGAGAGGGTGTTAAGTGTGTCTTCCAACAAAAAACGAGATAATTCTCTGCGTTGCTCGCTGTCCAAAAGAACTGAAAGCCTGGATTTAGCTTGACCAAAGCTCTTTACTGGAATGATCGCACATATGTCCATGCTAATATCGATGGTTCCCTATGTAATACCCGCGACGAATGAAGCTAGCTTTCGCTCTTCATGTAACGAGTTCATTGTAATATCGTTAAGATAAACATTTAATCCCAGCTTCCTAATTGCGCTTTCATATGGCCGGTCCACTTTCGAAATAACAAACGAACCTATAATATCGGAGTAATATTTGGCTATCCCCACAGGAGAGATATCCAATTTTAAAGCCTTCATATACTTGGCGGCCGGGCCGCTGAATGCTCGTTTGCCCTCCACAGGTGAAACTGCAATCACCTTCTTCTTGACCTTGGCCAATTCATTTCTTACCCCTCGCACCGCAAGAGATGGCCCTATGCTGCTTATGGGGTTGGCGGGCGCAATAATGATTCTTTCCGAGCTACGTATTAGCTTCAAGCTTCTGTCCGTTAACCTTGAATTTTGAGCTCCCTTGTATACTACTCCGACTACCTTGGGGGCAGCTTTATGCTTGACCCAGAATTCCTGAATATTCATTTCACCACGGCTTGTAACGATGCGTGTTTCGATACTATCATCAGATATTGGAATCAAGATAGCCTTCAGTTTGTAAGCCGATCGAAAATATTCGGTTACTTGAGTCAATGTCATACCCTCTCTGAGCAGCTCTGTTCTGAGTACATGGGTGGCCAAGTCTCGATCACCGATCCGAAACCAATTCTCCAGCCCCAGCTCACCAATCTGGCCTATGAAGTTAAATGTGTCACCATTTATTCCCCATCCACGACTAACGTCGAGCAGTCCCGACAAACCATAGAAAATGGTGTCGATGTCAGGACAAATGTACAATCCATATTTCCATACATTATCACCAACATTCAAGATAACCGCGATTGATCTGTCAATCTGACTGAGCCCTCGTACTAGTTTCATTGAACCAGTACCACCGGAAAGAATAGTGATCAATGGACTGTGTTTTAAGAGAGTACCTGGGAATGTAAAATTTTCGTTCTGTAGTTTTAGTTGTCGTTGTCAAGCGATGCATAGCTGTGTTGCGAAAGTGTTGCAATAGATTATACAGGCTATAGTTGCCTCCTGATTTTGTCCTTATTATCCAACTAATAATTAGCTTCAAAAAAGAATATAAGCAAGAAAACGATGATTTCTCATGTGCAGGCTTCAGTTCTTATTCTTTCCTTTGGTTTGATGTCGGTCCTGCTCTTTAGTCAGATCTTGAGTGTGCATGCAGTTCAGCTGACTTCATCTTTGGTGCCTACTACAGGACATGGCGAAGTCGATTGGAGCGCTATTAGATTTTTGACGATAAAATATCCTCCAAATAGTCCTCTAGCCCAAGAGTTTAATGGCAAATCTGAAACCGTCAGGTTCACTATGGAAGCCGACGAGGATGGCATGCCCCAGCTTATACAGGCATTCAACGATGCGATGGCCTCTCAAAAGAATTCTCCTGTGAGAATGACAAATGCCAGTTTGACCTACACTGGTCAGATGAGAGGAACAGAAGATGAATTGACACTCTCATACAATGTACAGTTGAAGCCTTCATTTATTTCTGATTTTACGTTAGCTAGCGGGAATCAAAGTGCTGACGTAATTGACCTGGATTGGAGATCCATCGACGTAGCGGAACCCCTCACTCTTTCTACTCCGTATGGAGACATTGATGTCAACCACCCGATCGGCCTCATACAGGCCAATCATTCAAGTGTCGCGGAGCAATTAATGAACACTGAAGCATCATCAATTATGGCTGAACCGTTGTTTAATTTTCAGGATGTAGGCAGATCGATGGATACATGGCACTTTCTCTTCGATCCGACCGGTAGCCAAGCTGGCGCTTCGGGATTTCAGGAGATTGGCGGTGCGAGAGTAGTATCAATATATTCTCTTGGAGAAAGCAGCTTTAGAGAAGGGACCTTCCAAGAAACCGAGAAGCAAGCCAGTGCCACCATGGATGGCACACCGATCACTGTTGAATCGACAACTCCTCCAACATCAGCACAGATTACCATAGCCGGTTTCTCGAAGATACAAAAGAGTGGGGAAACGGAGTTTGCTGTCGTAACACAAGAGGCACCAGCCGGAACTGCTACCGCCACAGGAGGATTTCCGATACAAGTACTTCTGGTTCTTGGAGGGATGATGGGAGCAGTTGCTGTTTTCGTCTTGTTAAAGACCAGAAAATAGCTCGCAGATAAGCCAAGCCAGCTCGCTCGCTTTAGTACCAGTAAATTAGGATCAATGTCTTACAGAAGCGAAATCTCCTACCTATCGTTAAATGGTATCAATAACATTCATAATGTTGATCCTGTCCCACTCACTGAATATCCTGGGGATAGTTCCCTCACTTGCACTTCTGTTCATATATTTCTCACTAGCGTGTCCAACGCTCATTTCTTAAGTAGTATCCAGCGTCCACTATCGTCTTTATGACGATTCTTTTATGAAGGAAAGATTTCCCGATAGATACCGTTGTTATTCCTAGGCCAATAGGGACTCGATTTTCATTAAGTATGATAAGAATAGTACTATTTTTATCCAGATTTCCATGGTCTAGAATAGAACCGTGCATTATATCTCGACCGTACAAAACCAGTGCTTCGGCAGCTTGGTTGACTTTAACGAACGGAAAATTAACGCCTACTCGGGCAATCAGGTCTGCTCCCGCCATCGAAGGGACAAAACTCCTTCTTTTCATGTGCCCAATTAACATCCCAATATGGGATAGCGATGCGGACTCTAAGATCATTTTAAAGTTATCTTTTGTGGTTAAATATACCTCCTTAATTTTAGAGCCGTTTAATTTTCTTTCATTAAGGAGTATCTCTTTGTCGAGAACGTAATCAAATATTCCCCAATGATTGAAGCTTCTGCGAAGCACAGTAAGTTCTTGACGTGTTGGTTCTCTATATGATATCAAGCCTGCTCACCAAATAACTATGGCAAATGATCATCAGCACACCCTTAGCTTTGCAATAAAAAAACCAACTGTATTATGCAAATGTGGATATAGTCTGGCCGTATGGCTAAGGCTTGAATGAAATCTTCGATCGCCAAAATGAGTCAAGCCTGGCAGACCATGTCGAACGGGTTCAATGACAATTGTGTTACCTAATACCTTTAACAATTCATCTATCACTACTTCGTTCTCTTCTGGTGCAAAGGAACATGTTGAGTAGATTATGAGGCCTCCTGGTTTAACAACCTTGGTTGCTTCCAAAAGTAACTCCAGCTGTCGTCGACTCGACTCTTCGATATCAGACGGATCGTGGCTAGTTTTTCTTGTCTTGTCTTTGGAAATAATACCTTCACAAGTACACGGGGCATCAAGTAGCACTCGATCGAACTGCATGTTTAGGCTGCCAGCAGATCGAGCATCGAAGTTATACAATGATGTGTTAAGTACCCCACATCTTGACAAATTGAATATAACTGAAGGGAGACGTCTTCGGTTATACTCTATAGCAAATATTGCGCCAGAGTTGGACATTTTCTGGGCCATGAAAGTTGTCTTGCCGCCGGGGGCACAAGCCATGTCCATATTTAGTTGATTAGATGAAATATCGAGTTCCTCAACAGCAATACAAGAGCTGAGGTCTTGAATGTAATACAATCCAGCTAGGTATTCGGGAGTAGCTCCAATTGGTAAGGAAGTATGAACTACTCTATAAACTTCAGGGAACTCTGTGGAACCTAACTCAATATTCCTAGCATCAAGCAAGCTCAGAAGAGAATCTGGATCAATCTTTAAGGTATTAGTTCGAATGTATGTGATTGAAGGAGATTCCATGATGGCCAAACATTTCTCTGCATCAGGCATGTATTCAAGGAAGCGACCAATCATCCATTCCCGGTAGCCATAGGTGTATGCCAGTTCTCTCGAAGTGTTTGTCTGTGGAAAAATTGCAGTTCTCAACTATCCAGATTATCAAATACTTGTGGATTATCCTGTATTAATTAGTACCTAAATACATTTGAAAAAAAGCGGTGTGTAAAAGTCAAGTCGAGAAATGGTGTCCTGGCAATAACCCTCCTTCTGTTTTAAGTGGGATTCCGCTTAGCGGCCTACCTTAGCTGCTGCAGGGTCTTATGCTCAGTTTGGCCTTGCTCCACTCGGGACGGCAGTTTCATTCCAGTTAAGGACACTCAGGCTATTCACCATCACAGCTTTATTACTCGTCCAGACTGGATATCTTTTCTGTTCCGGAGCCGACCGTCTCCGATCGATCATCTCTGATCCGAGTGCCTGCATAGAGGGAGGAGTTTCCTCTCTTTCGAGTAGCCCACACACCAGCTCACCACCTCTCAGCTCATCATTACCCTTAGCCATAATTTAAGTTCCTTGCCCAAAATACTGACGTTGGATATCATACACTTCACTCTCATTCTCAGCATTAGAATATTCTTGCAATACGTGCAAATTGAGTTCATAGAATGTGTGTCCCCATTTGAATTTGTCAAGGATAGTGAATGCTTCCGAATTATGTCCCAATATCAGGAGTGCCCCTGAGAGAGCTTCGACACTTGAAAGCTTCCCCAATTTTGCGTAGTTGACTGGGTTTCCGGCCAATAATGCAGGGAGTCGCCGTAACAAGGGAAAAGAACGCCATTTTCGATTTTGAAGTACTGTATCAGATCGTTCCCACGAACAATCAATGATACACAAAGCTGAAGAGAGGCCTCGATCGTTTCGTGTCAAACAGACTCTCGAAAAGGGGTTCAAGGTCAAAGTATCATGCCTAGGTCGAACGATCGTTTTCAATAGATGAAATTTGGCAAGTTTTGCAGCTGTGCATTTTGATGGATCATCTTGCTTCAATAAGATGGCAAATAGTTTCAAGAGGCAAATTTCGTAATTAAGTATATAGTTTAGTTTTTTATTCCTTACTAATGTTTCAGAATTCAAAAAAGAGGGAAGAATTAGCTGATTGCTAAATCTATTGAGTTCACAAACAGCTGGTTTCTATTGAATTAATCTGTTCTTAACTATCTGCTTAATCGTTTCTACGTCCAAGATTCCATCATCAATTGGAAGCTGTGTTGGTGAGCTTTGCTGCTGATCTGCTAGACCCATTTGCGGCTGTTGCTGTTGTTGCTGAATTGGTGGTTGTTGTCCATACTGTGGCTGAGTTTGACCGAAAGGCTGTGCTTGTTGTTGATCTCCTGCTGAAGGATATGATTCTTGTTGCTGAACTGGTGGTTGTTGTCCGTTCTGTGGCTGAGTTTGACCGAAAGGCTGTGCTTGTTGTTGATCTCCTGCTGAAGGATATGATTCTTGTTGCTGAACTGGTGGTTGTTGTCCGTTCTGTGGCTGAGTTTGACCGAAAGGCTGCATCTGCTGTTGATCTCCTGGCTGCTGAAGTCCGGGCATGTTTTGCAATCCAGGCATGTTTTCGAATCCAGGCATATTAGTAGCAGGAGCAGTTGGAGCATTTTGCATCAATGGACCCAGATCATGTGCCGGATTAGGACCGAATACCTGTCCATAACAATCAACTACGTCATCCTGGGACAAAATGTTGTCATCTGAAGATAGATCTGAAACACATGTCGAATATTCGTCTAGATACTTACCAGGGACTCCATCGTTGTTTGAGTCGGAACTACCTTTATCACCACTATCTCCGTCATTTCCACCATCATCTTTACTACCACTATCCTTACTACCATCATTGTCATTGCTGTTATTATCATTACTGTTGTCCTTTGAGTTGTCGTCGCTACTACTACTACTACTACTACTACTATCGTCGCCACTGTCAGCACTATCACTACTTGGCTCAATACTAGTTGTTGCCAATATGTTGGATGGTATCGAAGTACCTAATACCATCATCGATGCTGCAGCTATGACTGCTATAACTAGCAATTCTTTGTTGTCAGACATTGCAAGATTTCCTTTTACATATCTATTAAGCGGTAGGACGAAGATTATCATAACTATACATTCAGAAATAGCTTATTCAGAATCTTATTACTTTAACCTAAGGAACAATCTAGATGCTTTTAGTTGCCACTGTTGGGGTAGAGGAGCTTAATTAATAATATTTCGAAAACGAGGGCTATTAAACGTATACTTGAAAAACTTAGATATCCTAAAATTTCTCAATTATTCTATTTGAAAGTTCAAAAGCAATCTTGAGTTCATCGAAGTAAGTCTCCACGTCCATTTCTTGGATTTTCCCCTCATCTATGTCTATGATATAGATCATATGTAACCTACCATTTAGGATATCTTCGACTTCGATAGGCGGATCTTTGTAATAGTTATCACATACGAATTTTAATTTCTGAATCTCGTCGGATTTCCTTGTTCGTACGGGGAATCTGAAAAGGTTCGGGATCGGCAAAATGCTTACAGGAGTAGTTGCAAGAACAAATTTGTTGGCATGCTTACTGTATCGAGAGATCTTGCTGGCAATTCTTGCAACGTAGTACGCCGTAGGATCCAGAGCATGCTCGGGAGGTATGAAACCAGTTTCAATTTCGACTATTGCTTCTCCGTCACCTTTGCTCGCAAAGACGTCACAAACCAGAATATCGGTTAACCTTCTCTCAACGTCGACACTGTACCCAACCTCTATCAGATGTTTCGCACAAACAAGCTCCATAACAGAGTGATTTATTTTTACCAAATTACGTTTGTAAAGATCAACTAAGCGGTTTCTAACAAAACCAAGTCTATCAATTGCCTCAGCCGACGAATTCCTTGTCATGCGCTCTGAAAGGGAGGATACGTCAGCAGTAAATCTGAATAGATCCAATCACTGATTCAGATGGCTTTAAAGAATCATTCTCATAAATTGCTTTCAATTCAAGGCAAGACTAAAAGCCCCCTTCCAATGATACTATGTGATTGTAGAATGGACAAGATCGCAAATGTTACGGTACTAGGGTCTGGTACTATGGGACATGGAATAGCGCAGATCGCCGCAATGGCGGGATTTAAAGTTCTCTTGAGAGATGTCGAGCAGAGGTTTCTAGATAATGCTATGGATAAGATCAAGTGGTCACTAAATAAGTTAGTTGAAAAAAACAAGATGACCAAGGATTCTTTTGAGCAGACACTTTCCAGATTAGTACCTGTAATTGACCTGAAAGAAGGCTTGACTGATGCAGATCTTGTTATCGAGGCGGTACCTGAAGACCTTTCGTTAAAGAGAATAGTCTACAAGGAAGTAAGCTCCTATGCCGATCCTAAGACTCTCTTTGCATCAAACACAAGTACTCTACCAATAGGCGAGATGGCCGACTTAACAGATCGTCCTGGGTCATTTATCGGGTTACATTTCTTTAATCCCCCTCAGCTAATGAAACTGGTGGAAGTGATCCGAGGCCACAAGACCAATCAACGCACAGTCGAAAGGTTGATGGCGTTTGTAGAAGATCTGGGAAAGACTCCAGTGCTTGTACAGAAGGATGTAGCCGGGTTCATCGTAAATAGGATTTTCATACCACTAGTTCATGAAGCCGTCTACTGTAAGGAAAGAGATGGAGTCACATATGAGGAAATAGATGCTGCAATGAAATCCAAGTTAGGTTTTCCAATGGGGATATTTGAACTGGCTGATTACACTGGATTAGATGTAGTCAACAAGGCAACTCATGAAATGTATCTTAGGGATAAAAGGGTCATTAATCCACATCCCTTGGTCGAAAAGTTGTTCGAACAGAAAAAGCTTGGGCAAAAAACTGGAGAAGGCTTCTATTCCTATTCTTCAGGCAAGTACGAACGCAAAGATCTTGTTCAAGCTGACGCCACAGCTTTTGACCCTATTGTAATGCTGGCGGTCGCTTCAAACAACGCATGTTGGCTCCTCTCCAATGGCGTCTGCTCGCAATCAGATTTAGAAAAGGCGCTTCTTCTTGGGATGGGCCTCAAAAAGGAGCTTCTGGCGACTGCACAGGAATTTGGGATAAAAAGGATTGTTGAAAGGTTACAAGAAATGTCCGACAAGTATGGCAATTTTTATGCTCCTGACCCATATCTCATCAAATTAGCAGGGTAGCGATTTTGTGGTGCAGATGCAGCAATAGCAATAACAATTACAAACAACTCCAATTGCCGCCTGCCGTGCCTTCAAACATGCGACTCCAACGCCGTAAGCCTGATCTGACCTGCAGATGGATAGCGCCGATTTCAATTTACGTGCTTTTACTATGTTTTAGAATAGATTGGACCGCGGTTTTAGCGTCCGGAGCCGACGCAATTAGCACTCTTTTCCTTTCATCCAGATACTTACCTGCGTATACATCAGAGACACCCCCACTTGACTGGATTGCAACTATCTTCTTTTTGATCATGTAGCCCACAGACATCTCGATAAGAGTTCCAATGCCCCCACCTACGGCGATTATTCCGTCAGAGGATGTAGCCACTATGAAATCTCGCGCAAATCCAATACCACTACAAATCACGATATCACAAAACTGGTTCGCAAAACTAAAGTTATCTTGCGGAATAATGCCAACAGTATCACCGTTGACTTCCTTTGCGCCTCTACAAGCGGCTTCCATTACTCCTCCAAGGCCTCCACACACCAGCACTGAGCCTGAGAGCGCGATTTCTTTACCGACTTTATATGCTATTTCTTTGGCGACTTCGGTGCAACGATCATCATTGTAGCCGATCACGCCTATCTGAAACTTCCGCACATCTTACCTAGAATAGGCCCGATCATGATATACGTTGCGCTCCCAACTTCAGGCAAGGTAGCATAACCCGGAATGATGGTCGTCACGAACCTACAACAAAATTATGGGCATTGAACTAGTCTTTCCAATGCAACTGGCTTAATCTCAACTCTTTTTTTCCAGCACTCCATCTCCATTTTTCCTTCTCATTATGTTATCTCCTCCCGGTCTTACTTTCTGATTTGGTTCATGCACTCTCTACACATATCTTTTTTGACAAGGAATAGAATCAGGTTCTACATATCAAGTACAGCTTAACACGGTCAAAGGCTCTTGAAGTTAAAATAATATATTGCCCGTGTATTGGCAAGCAATATATGAGTTATCGTGTTCTTGATCTCTCCTTAGCAAATGAAGGAAGGAGAAAAATTCAGTGGGCATTGTCCCACATGCCTGTCTTACAATCATTGACCAGGCAATATGAAGAAAGCAAACCGTTAGAAGGTGTTCGCGTTGCCGGTTGTCTTCATGTGACAAAAGAAACAGCGGTGTTGGTTGAATCTCTAAAAGCTTTGGGCGCACAACTTTCCTGGTGCGGGTGTAATCCTCTCAGTACCCAGGATGATGTTGCCTCATCCCTCGCTGAGGATGACAAGATATCGATTTATGCCAGTAGAGGTGTATCAACCCAACAATATTACGAAGACATCCACTCGGCGATGATGATCGACCCTAACATAACCATCGATGATGGAGCCGATCTTACGTTAGAGATGCATAAAGATTTTCAAAGGTTCAAAACTGTGTATGGAGGAACGGAGGAAACCACAACAGGAGTTGTAAGGTTAAGATCTATGGAGAGGGGAGGGATTCTCAAATATCCCATCATTGCTGTAAATGATGCAGAGACAAAACATGACTTCGATAATTTCTATGGAACTGGTCAGTCGGCATTGGATGGAATTATTCGAGCTACAAACATACTGATTTCAGGAAAAAATGTCGTCATCTCTGGTTACGGGCATGTGGGCAAAGGGATAGCTCGAAACGCGGCAGGCTTGGGCGCAAATGTAACCGTTACTGAAGTCGATCCAATTGCTGCTCTGAAAGCAAAATTGGATGGGTTTTCAGTTGCAAAAGTTTCGGAGGTCGCGCCTTCAGGAGATCTGTTCATAACAACAACAGGCTGTAGAGACGTAATCGATTACGAAACAATATTAAAGTTAAAGAATGGAGCATTATTGGCAAATGCAGGGCACTTTAATGTAGAAATTTCAGTCGATACTTTGGAGAAAAATGCTGCTGCTAAAAATAGGATAAACGATCATGTTTACCAGTACCAATTGTCAAACGGGAAAGCCGTTTACCTTATAGCAGATGGCAGATTGGTGAACTTGGCAGCAGCTGAAGGACATCCCTCTGAAGTTATGGATATGAGCTTTGCAAATCAACTTCTTTCGGTTATCCGGATCGCACGGACTCGTGGTTCTCTTGAACCTAGAGTGTATGAAATTGAACGAGAACAGGATATGATCATAGCTGAAGCAAAGCTCCATTCCATGGGAGTATATATCGACCAACTGACTGATGGTCAACAGAAATATTTGAAGGGCTTTGATCAGGGGACTTAGCTCCCGAATCTCAGATTCGTGACATCATAGAATAACAGAGACAGAGTCGAGTGAAATATATTGAAATAGACGGCCTAGCATTGTAAGAGAGGTGCTAGCTCTTCGAAATAATTGGATGGGTAGTCTAGCCTGGTTATGATACCTGTCTCACACACAGGTGATCGAGAGTTCAAATCTCTCCCCATCCACTAATCCAAAAGCTGAGAAGTGAAAAATTGTCTTCGCCTTGATTTTACTTCCATTCAACCCTTAGGTAAACAGTGTAAATTGATTTCATACAGAAATTATCACAGTTATCCAAGGTTTTCATTCAAGTTAACAGTGTCATACTAACAAACGTTACTGCCAAGGCACACAAGAATATCTTTGTGAGCCTCATCGATCTATCTAATGCATATGAGTAATCCTCTAGCTGTTTTGATCCCATCACTTTTATACTTGATATCGCCGAGTACAGTTCCAGCGATGAAAATTCAGCTGATTCCATGGCTCGAAGTGATAATGCTTGAAATGCTTTTACGATCGAATCCTCTTTGCTAAGCTCACCAAGTGCGAAGTAGCCATTCCTAGTCCTTTTACCTGAAGTACTATGAGTATCCGAAGTACAGATTTCTACCATATAATGCTCTTGGGTTTTCAGTTTTTTCAAAATCGCCTCACGTAGGCCATTCTTCATGTTATTAGAATCCGCCCAGCCCAATAGGTTCCATTTATCGTCAATGCATAACGCAAGCACAGCCAATCCAGACTCACCCAAATCGTCCTGGAAATCAGCTCCAAAAGGGATATCCTTAATATTGGCATAGCCGGCTCGAAAGGGGTATTCTACTGCAGTGACAAGTTTGTCCAAACACTGCTCGGCTGTCCTGAGGAGCTGATCTGTTTGCTGAGAATCTAACGAAACACCCATTGCGTTGTGACTATCTATTAAGAGTAAAGAATCAAACCCGATCTTCTTTGAGTAATGATTAAGTTGAGAGAGCACAGAATATGGAACATCCTCCATGCCTTTCGGAGACATGGACAAAATTAGCATACAGACTCGATCGAATTTGATTCCAGTCACGCTGTAGTATCCATCCTCAACTCTGACCGGCCTCGAACAAAGGCTATGTGAGGAGAGCTTTTTTGCTGATTTGAGACTTCTCAAGTATCTGTCCAGTTCCTCTTTAGAAGGAATATTTAATGCGTGGTCAGATACTCCATGCAGAACCATCGCCCTTCCCGAAAATGCATTGTATAGAACATATGGTAGATTGCTACCTCCCACAGACAGGAAAGGGCCAGGATGGACTTCGGGGATAACAAGCGAGTATCCATCGGTCTTGTTAATTGAAAATTTCATCATGAACGTAGAAACAGGCTTTTCGTCTGCTCTTTCTTCGGCAATCCGCTCAAATCTTGTTCCATCTTTTTCTGTCCAAGCGGATAAAAATGCCTGCAAAACTTCAAAAGTGCTCCTGATCTCTGGCCTTCCCGCACGATCTGCCATAACGGCCCACAAAATCCCCATACCAACAAGTACTAACCCGTATCCAAGTGCAATGGGGTCAGAAAATACCTCCGGAATAAATTGAAGCGGTATAAAAAAAAGGAGTATGGTAAATGGAGCAACCAGTCCTACAATGATGGCTCGGACTAATGTCGCTCCAAAAACAGCTTTAAACATACATATCCTAAAACCCGCCACGAAGAGCAATCCTTCCAGAAGATAGTTGGTTGCAGGACCATCATTGCTTATCAAATTAGGAGCCAGCATCCCAATGATCAAGGTAAGCAACCAGATAAGATACGAGAACGCAGATACATGAAACACCTTTGACAGTTTGCTCAGGGAGGTTCCCTTCAATAGGGAATAATCCAAATACGTCAGTGCGAATAGGGCAGCATTACCTACTAAAACATAGAATAAGAGATATGGATAGTTATCTAACCCAACACCACTTACGTAAGCATTGGTGAGGACAACAAGGGTGGTAAAGGCGCAACATGTAATAACAAAAGAAACTTTGCTTGTAGATGGATTAAGCTTGGTTAGAGCCCATCTTTTATGTATATTTGAAACGCTATCCTCTGCATGACTAAACATAAAAGTGACTTCACACAGGGAATACTAAGCGAATGAGGATAGAAACACCTATTATTCCTCCTGCTATGCCAAGTACCAATTCGGGCCTAATCTTGATTCCTTTAGTCTCATCTTCAAAGAATCGAAGTAACCCTGCACTGGAGGCTGGAAGTGGTGCATTCTTTTTCTTACTGCCGCTGCTCATTGCTACAGTTTGAAGGACCGTGACACGGTTAAAAACATTGCGATTCGGGATTGAGATTTGGGCTTTGGTAGTCCGATCATCTCTTAGCCTATTGCATCAATTGATGGGAAATGCATTGAACCCATCCTTACAATCTACTCTCATCAGGCAAGGCTTAAAAGTAAGAATTGGGGAAATATCTAGCAATAGATGGCGGTTATATGCAAGAAATGTGGCCTTCCCGACGATCTTTGTGCTTGTGGCGAATTGGAGAAAGAGGACACAAGGATCATCGTTCGACTAGAAAAAAGGCGTTTCTCAAAGACAACTACGATGATTGAAGGTATTGACCCAAAACAAAGTGATGTCCAGAGTATGGTTAAGGAATTGAAGAGCAGGTTTGCATGCGGTGGCACTGCAAAAGATGGGTTCATAATGCTCCAAGGTGACCATCGAGATGATGTCAAGAGCTATCTGCTCAGAACTGGTTTCAATGAGGCGACTATCGAAGTTCAGTAAACTAATACAGGCGCATTAAATTCCTTTTGAAAGGTGCCGGGATCTGCAATATTCTAGAATGGCAGACTCATTTTAGTTTCTATGCGATATTGACATTTCTTGTGCTTGCTTTAGGTAGTTTGGTATTTGAATATGCTAGGTTACCTAGGTAATATATAATGATTAATTTATTTATGCGTACACTCAACTAGATTATTCCGCCTCTCACAATCCTATCCACACGAATCTTTAAAATATCATTCAACACAGTGATGGAATTTGCTCCGGTCTTTTTACAGTCCTTACAACTTTAGGTGCAATTTCAATCCTTTGTATCTGTTTCTGATTGTGACCTCAGTTACTCCGGCTGCTTCTGCCACATCTTTCTGAGTCTTGTTCTCACCGTTCATCACGCAAGCGACATACAATGCAGCTGCCGCAAGTCCCATTGGGTCTTTACCTGCAGAAATCTTTCCTTCCTCCGCCTTCTTTAGAATCTCAAGCGCCTTCCTCTTAGTCTTTTCTGAAAGCCCTGCCTTGCTTGCGATTCTGGCTACACACTTGACCGGGTCGACTACAGGCATTTTTAAGTCTAGCTCTCTTATCAAAAGACGATAGCACCTAGCAACATCCTTCTTCTTGATATTGCTAGCATTGGCAATGTCTTTCAATGTCCGGGGAGTTTCGGTATCTCTACACGCAGCGTATAATGCAGCTGCAACTAACGCCGATATGGATCTCCCCCTCACCAGACCCCGTTCCAAAGCCTTCCTATACACATATGCTGCCTTTTCTATTACAGCATCTCCTACTGCCAGCTTATCTTTGAGGCGATCGAGCTCACTGAACGCTTGTCGGAAATTGCGGTCTACCGGTTCGTGTACTTGGCTCCTACTATCCCAAGTTCGGAGCCTTTCAATAGTACTTTTCATAGAGGCCGACAACGGCTTACCAGAAGCATCTTTATCGATAGGTCCAATAATAGTCGCCAGTCCCATATCATGCATGGCTAGAGAAGTAGGCACACCGGCTCGACTCCTATCTTCATGCTCCTCCTTTGAAAAGGCTCTCCACTCTGGACCCATTTCCTCGATTCTTTCTGTGATCACAAACCCGCAGTTTCCGCAAAACATCTCCCCACTAGAATTATCTGTAACCATGGGCCCCTTTCCACATCGGGGGCATCTTTCATTGAAAAGAGTAATGTCCTTTACCAAAGTTTTTCCCCAGAAAAATTATCGGAAAATCGCATCTAGTATAAATGTTTTATTCTTGTATATAAAGTTATCCCTATTGGATAAAGATTGGTGCCACAGATTTGAAATTTTTATAACTATGCTTTAAAACACATATTGTTTTTATCACAGATTACTATCATATATGTATTTTATGGAACAATGCACTGAAACATGACAATTTAGTCAACACAATCAAACAACACAAAGTGAAAATCAGTCTTTTCCTTGCATGATGACGATATATTCAGTACAAATTAATATCACACCGATACGTAGCTATTTGTAATGATCCCAGATGAAATTATTCGTCGTAGAATTCCACCCGCCTACGGATATAGGGCACCACATTCTGAATTTATCGGCCAGCAAGATCCATCAATTCTTGATTCGGATGGTCATATAATTAATGCAAATCCATCTGAAAATATAATCTCAAATGGCATGAACCATGTTGAATCTCAACGCATTGAAGGCCAGGCAAGTCTTGATAAGTACGAAATGGATTCTCCCAAGTTATTCCCAGGAAGCTACGCGCGTCGCATAGCTACTGACCAAACTATGATAGCCTCCGACATTAGAAAATATTTATCAAGTAATCATGTAAATCCTCTAGGTAATTTTAGCTACTTTGAAAACCGACGTCGTTTGGCGAACTTTTCCCATTCGTTTTAGATCTCCCTGACCACCCAGCTTGCCACCAAGTGAAAAAAGTGAAAGGGGGTTACATGTAAAGAAAGAAAGGGTTACAATTCCATTTCCAATTCTGTCCATTCTTGCCCTACTCGCTCTTATTCTTTTTGCCCCTACTCTCGCTAGTGCCGCGCAGAGTAGTGGCACAGGCGCAATTGTCGACGGTGTTAGATTCATCCAGTATCTGGACGACAATGTAGCTTTAGAGGAATTGAAATCAGGAAATCTGGATACATACTATTTTAGAATACCACTCGAAGCAGCCTCTGAAATTAAAAATATTCCTAATTTAAAGGAGTACGACAAGCTCTCTGGATCTTTTGGCTTACTACTGAATCCTGCGCCATCTAATGATACTGGCTCCTTGAATCCCTTTTCATTAAAAGAGGTCAGGTACGCAATGAATTATTTAATTGACAGAGGGTTTGTAGTAGATGAAATCCTGAAAGGCTTGGGCACACCTCTTATTGGTCCTTACGGGATCTTTTCGCCTGAGTACTTTAATGTAATAGACACAGTAGAGTCTTCGGGATTTAGGTATAACCCTAGACTCGCTGACCAGATCATAACAGCTGCGATGAATGAAGCTGGTTCCCAGAAGGAAAATGGGAAATGGATGCTAAATGGGAAACCAGTGAGCATCTCAATCTTGATTAGAAGTGACAACCAGCCGCTAAGATCGGTTGGAGAGCTAGTAGCTTCAGAGATGGAAAAGGTGGGATTTACCGTGAAAAGGAACTATGGTGACTTGAACAAGGCGAATACAGTGGTTTACGGCTCTGATCCTAGGGACTTTGGATGGAACATCTATACCGAGGCATTTGGCGGCACTGGTGGTTTTGTGAAATACAACCCAGTGATTCCCTCACAAATGTACGCCCCATATTTCGGAAGTATGCCGGGGCAACAAAATCCCGCTTTTTGGAATTATGAAAATGACACCATAGACAAGATAGCGCAAAGAATCCAGTTCCTTAATTTTACATCGGAAAAAGAGAGAAACTCACTTGTAAGAAATGCCACAAATTTAGGGATAAATGAGGCAGTCAGAATTTTTATCGCACAATTAGTCGATCCATATGTTGCATCGTCTGGTCTAACAGGTCTAGTAAATGATTTTGGTGCAGGAATTTCGAGTAAATTCTCATTGATAAACGCGAGAACTCAAGATCCTTCAAACACCTTGGACATTGGTGTCAAGCAGATATACCAAGGAGCATGGAATGGAGTCGGTGGTTGCTCGGATCAGTATTGCAGGGACATTTCCTCAGCTTTATCCGATCCCGGTACCTTTCGGGATCCGTATACTGGAGAAGTGATACCAATGAGGACTCCTTGGATCAATATAACGACAAAAGGGCCATTGGAAAAACTTGTCGTCCCCAATGATTCGATGAATTGGGATCCAATTTCCCAGCAGTGGACAGGTCCGGGAAAGAATAACACTGCGTTTACAGTAGTCAAATACAATACCCTTTATTCAAACTGGCATCACGGGATCCCGATGACGCCTGCAGACCTGCTATATCCCCAATATTTTGTCTTTGAGTGGGGGAAGGATACCGGCGATCCCGCTGATTTAACTAACGATCCAGAATACATGACTGGTGTGGAGCCTGGTCTTCCATTAATAAAGGGTATAAGATTCATCGGAAATCAGACGGTAGAATCCTATGTAGACCAGTGGCATTTTGACGACAAGGAATTAGCGGGGACAGCAGGGGTCTGGGCAGGCGAGCCTTGGGAAATAACTGCTGCCAGCGAGAGGCTTGTTACATCGGGAAAAGCTGCTTTTTCAAGGGGTGAAGCATCATCTAAAAATGTGCCTTGGCTCTCCTTGATAGTTCCCTCACATGCAGCTATGATTAGAAATGAGTTAGCAGATATGAAAGCCGAGAGATTCGTCCCTCTGCCTCTCCGAGATTTTGTAACCCCTGAGGAAGCTATCAAAAGGTATGATGCGAGTATCAAATGGATTGATACCCACAAGCTTGCAATTGTAGGTAATGGTCCTTTCTATCTAGACTCGTATAATCCTGAAGGCAGAGTCATAACTCTTAAGGCCTTTAGAGACAGTTCGTATCCATTTGAAAAAGGTCATTGGTCACAATACGAGACACCCAAGATCGTAGCGATCGATAAGGTAGCTGCGCCGAGAAACATAATCGCTGGGCAGAGTCCGCTTAAGGCAGATGTAACCGTTAGCATAGAAGGTAGACCGGCCGAAAATGCATCTGTTTTTTACTTTGTCTCTGACAAGGATGGAAGAACTGTAATATCGGGCAATACCACGGTTTCAGACGGCAATGGCAAATATTCAATAGAAATACCCGCGAACAAGACGGCCCTTTTACCAACTGGCCCAAGCATCGTCAAGATCTTCGCAGTAAGTGATTCTGCATATAGACCAGATATCCAAACTACAACACTAATAGCTGTCAATCCATTGGCCGGTCCGAAGCAACAACAACAGTAGCGTTAGTAATGGGATTGCGCGCACGCAGCAAGGCGGCAATATACTATTTCTTCCTATTCCTTAAAAATAAAATGTCAGATAGATGAACCTAGGTGTCGACGGAACTTCTTTGGAGTCGAAAACTATTCAGTGATAAGATTGTAACGACCAAGCTATAGTATAGCATTTATAGATGACATCAACTCCAGTTAGCCAGATGTTTCGTCGATGACAGGTTTTCTCTTTTTTATCGCCAAAACAACTGCTTACAGGATTCTAGTTGTTGTCATTACCGTGGTAATCACGCTTATACTTCTGGGCTCTGCTATGGACAAGTTGCTGACCGATAGGATAAGAGCCGAAGTAGTGGAGGCGACCGCTCAGGACAATATACAGTTCAAGACACTTTCTCAACGCCAGGCTTACGTCAATGAACAAATTCAGTTGAAGACTAAAGATCTTGGACTGGACGAACCATGGTATTCCCCTAAAAGATTTGTTAATACTCTTTTTGAAGTGCTCACGCTTAATTTAGGTCGATCAAATTTTTTTACATCAGATAGCGGCTCTTCTAACGTCAGCGACATAATGATAGAGAGAGTGCCCAAGACGGTCTTGCTCTTTACAACTTCGACTGTGATCATCGTTGTGATTGGCCTGTTTTTAGGGACGTACATGGCAGAGAAAAGGGGTTCGGTCCTTGACAAGAGCGTGTCGTTTGTTGCCGTTGTCAGCAACAGCTTTGCGACCTTTTGGGTAGGTATGTTGATGATCCTTCTATTTTCATTCACCTTTGATATCTTTCCTGCTCGATCTACGCCATTGACTTCGCCAGGTGACCCATTTTACCTCTTGGATCTCTTGTACCACATGATGTTACCTTTGATTACATTGGTTCTGCTGAGCTTTACGGTCTGGTCATTTGTGGTGCGTTACTTTGTATCCCGTGTTTTGGATGAAGACTATATACAAGCAAAACGTGTGATGGGAATTCCAAAACGAAAAATACTATACTCACATGCACTCAAAAACGCAGCTCCTCCAGTCTTAACGGGAATAGTCACTGCACTCATTGCTTCGATAAGCGGTAGTTTCATCGTAGAAGCAGTATTTGATTGGCCTGGAGTTGGAAAGCTACTTTATGATGCAATAATCGTAATGGATATACCTTTAATCTTGGGAAGCACTTACGTATTTACTTTAATTTATGTAATGACCATGTTGATAGCCGATCTCCTCTATGCATACTTCGATCCAAGAGTTAAGGTGTCTTCGTGAAAACCTCAGAATCTGCCAGCAATTTCAATCTATTAATTCGTCGGATCTTGCATACGAAGGCCGCCATTGCAGGCTTCTTCATTCTAATAGTCTTGGCCGCAATGACAATCTATGCATTGATCGCAGTGCCACTAGAATCCTTTAGTCAGTGGAACGATCCCGGGTTTTGGATAGACTATCCAAAATCTGCTGCACCCTCGTGGATAAATTCGCTGCTTCCAGAAACTAATCTTCCTAATCACATGATCTTCGGACCCAGTGATGCAAAAACGCAGAACAGTTCATTTGGAGGCATTCCGACTAATTCGTTCTTGTATGATATTGACTTCGGTTACAATTCGTTTCCCACAGATTTTATAATAGATTATTGTTTAAGATATGGTGACATTCCCCCAGTAATCCAGGTTGATGTCACAAGGCCCGATGGAGAGAGCTTTATGCTATACAATTCTCCACTTCCATCAAGCGCAATATCAACAGATAGCACATCATCTAACCTAACTGAATACTGCTCAAGGACCTTTTCTACTGATGAATCAATAAGAGACAACTTACAAGCATACACCGGACTTTTTCATTACAGCCCTGACCTATCTTCACCTCAAAACATGATATTTTCTGAGCTTGAAGGACAAGTGGTACTTAGGGGGAACTACCTATTTAATATTACGTACTACCTTTTTGGAGCAGAGGACAAAGTAGAGAATACAAAAGTAATACTCGGCGGTAAGGTCTACGGTCTGATGGGAACTGATGATTTACGTAGGGACTTGAGCATAGGTATTTTTTGGGGCGCCCCCGTGGCACTATTTGTAGGTTTAACAGCTGCTATCTCTTCAGTTATCATTGGCATGTTATATGGACTTCTTGCCGGCTATAAGGGAGGAAGGTATGATGAGGCTTTAATGAGGGTCAACGACCTCGTGATTTCACTCCCCACATTTGTTTTCCTAATTATCCTTTCTATCACTATCGGCAGTAGCATTTACCTCATAACCCTTTTCCTAGTCATCTTTGGATGGAGTGGCATTGCAAGAGTCGCAAGGAGTCTTGCATTACAGATAAAGAATCTTCAATACGTCGAAGCCTCGAAGCTCATGGGTGAGAGAGATATTAGGATCATTCTGCGGCATATCTTGCCTCAACTCCTACCACTTACATTTGCAAGCATAGCCTTAGCAGTACCTGCTGCGATATTAGCCGAAGCAACGTTGAGTTTTATAGGGTTAGGTGATCCTTCGATCCCGACCTGGGGAAGCATTCTTCATGATGCAAATACTGCTTCTGCAGCAGCTAGAGGTCTCTGGTGGTGGATATTGCCTCCTGGTATTATGATAGCTGCTGCAGGCATATCATTTGCATTGATTGGAAGTGCTATTGAATCGGTCACCAATCCCAGAGGAGGGGGTGCCCAGTCAAAAGTGAGATTTACCTAGGACGTTGAAATTTTGCAATGGTTAACAATATGAGATAAAATAATAGAGTAAGACCCAAAAACTGGGTATGATCAATATATATCCACACTTGTTTGGCCATCTGATTGGCACCATTGCAAGGACCGGACTTGGAAAGTGCTACGCTATGGTCATTGGAAGTGATTTTCCATTACGATCAAACGCCCCAATACAATTCTCATCATAAGGAAAGCTAATGATGATTGAGACCAATCCAAAGAAGTTGTTCAGGTCCGCCAATGATGGACGATTCGACCCTCCAGGATGTGAATGAGCCGTACCGACATATGAAAGGTCAAAGGGCAAGTCGTAACTTGGGAAACCGGAGTAATATGGCCCATGTGAGGCAAAAGGAGGCACGACTAACCCATCAATCCGTACCTGGCCCTTCTTGTGATTATGTTGCCCTCTAAGTATTAATATTCCTTCATTAGGATGCCAGCTCTTTGCAAATGTTATAATACCGTCCGCCGCTTCCCGAGTCAGAATTATCGTACGATTGGCTTTTGGTAGTTTTTTTTCGTTTGCGGGAATTTGGCCTTGATTCTTGCTAACGTTTTGATGCAATAGCCTCCTGAAAAATGACAACTGATCTTGCTATTAACGATGACTCCAACTAAATTTAAGCATTATCGCATCTGTTCATATTGCATGGCGTAACATTTTTTTAGAAAGACAAATGGCAGGATCTGGGCCGAACTATGAAGACACTGTGAAAGTGTTGAGGAGAATAAAGATCTCTTGAATACGATTATGGTGACATAAATGAAATGAGATGTATATATTATCTCGTAAAATCTTATTCAAGCTATTGGTTAATGGTCATTGATCTACAAATGGTTAAATAACAATCTGAGCAAGAATAGATGCCGGTCCGAAATGCTGAGGATAAGGGAATTGGATCAAATTCTATCATACTTCGAAGGGGTTTTGTGAGTAACGATTTGGATGGAACACCTCTCTTGATAAATTTCAAGGGTGAAGGATTTCGGGTTAGTGACACAGCCGTCTCGCTTTGGAACATGTGTAACGGGATATCATTCCAAGATTTGGTTTATGAGGTACTCTCGATCTCTAGCGATAAGGAATCTGGGGTGAGGGAATCCCTAAGAACCATGCTAACTCAGATGAACAAGGCCTCAATAATCAAGATAAGGTATTAATCTCTATTTGTATCTGGGACTTGACCAGAATGAGAAGCCACATTGTTGGTTGCCCTAATTTAAGGACTTGGTCAATTGAGAGAGAAGCGGACTCCAAGTCAAGTCAAATTTCAAAGGTTGGTTCCCTATCACGAATTTTTTCCAAATAAGTTGTAGGAGATTCTGCTTACATGCGCGTTGTCATTGATGATTATCATCCTATGATATCTTTTTAATAGCCTCAAGTACCTCACAATTATTGTAGATAAATAAATGTCGGATGGTAAATGTTCGGTTGTATTATGCGAACTTGGAATCATCCTCTTAGATGAAAATGAAAATGTATCAGGTTCATTTAAATTCACAAATCCAATTGAATCCTATCGCCTAATTAAAAATGGAGGCAAATTTACTGGTCTTGGACAAATTGTTGGAAAGATCGGAAATTATTCAGACGTGAGATCAAACGACCAGAACTTGAATTTCGTTCTGCAGCAGAATGGCATTAGTAGCACAATGATGAGCGATGACGAACTAAGACTACTGCTATTACAAAAGGATTCCGTTCTAGAAAAGGCTGAGTTTGTTTCTAACACGACACAGGCGCAGCGTGAGCTACGTAAATTCGCAATCGATTTATCCTCATCTAAAATTAAGGAATCTTCAGAGCAGCTTGACCTACATGTCATACAGGCCGTCAGCGCATTGGACGAGCTTGACAAGATAATCAACACTATCGGGACAAGAATGAGGGAATGGTATGGCCTGCATTTTCCTGAGCTTGATAATTTGATCCAGAGCCTATATCTGTACGCAAACATAGTTAGAGAAGCAGGATTTAGGGCCAGTATAACAAGGGAACTCCTTGAAAGATTGGGATTGGACGAAAAGAGGAGGCAGATTGTACTTCAAGCAGCGGAGAGGAGCAGAGGTGGAGATATCACCTCGGAAAACCTGGCTATTGTAAAACAGCTTGCGTACCAGGTGATTCTCCAGACAGAGCTTAGAAGGATCATCGCCGATCACATCGAAGGTACGATGGAGCTAATTGCACCAAACACAAAGGAACTTTTGACCCCTTTGGTAGGAGCTAGAATGATAGCCAAGGCGGGAAGTTTGGAAAGATTTGCTCGCCTTTCGTCCAGCACAGTCCAACTTCTAGGCGCAGAAAAGGCTTTGTTTAGATCTTTAAAAACTGGGTCTAGTACTCCAAAGCATGGCATCCTTTTTCAGCATCCACTTATCCATTCTGCTCCAAGGTGGCAGAGAGGAAAGATAGCGAGATCCGTGGCCTCCAAAGCCTCGATCGCTGCCAGGATTGACCTTTACAGAAAAGGAGAAAAAGATCTCTCTCTTTCTGACAAATTGAAACTTAGAATAAATGAAATTCAACAGAAATATAGTCAACCCCCTCTAGAACGACCAAATCGAAACTTTAGAAACCGACAATTTGATAGGTTCAGTCCAGGGCCCAGAGGAAGAGGGGAAGGAGGAAGAGGAAGAGGAGGTAGATATTCAGACGACAGAGGGAGAGGCTATGGTAGGGGAGCAAAATATAGAAGTAATAAGAAGAAAAAGAGAAGGCAGGGCTAAGAATGTCTGAACTAGATTCGTACTATTATCAAATTAACCCACAAGTCTTCCAAAATATCTTGACAAAGGAGTTTGGATAACTTGAACAGTACCAGTAAGATATGGATATATGTTGATGGGCAAAAGTGCCTAGCTACACCGAATTTAGATAAAGGGAACGCGGTATACGGTGAGCGACTCATACAGGATAATCATAAGGAATTCAGACAATGGGATGTGTATAGAAGCAAGTTAGCTGCTGCCATCCAAAAAGGAATGCAGAATTTTCCCTTTAGAGTTGGTTCCAGGGTATTATATCTTGGCGCTTCAACAGGTACTACTGTAAGTCATATATCTGATATTATCGGAAATGAAGGCATCGTATTCGCAGTTGAGCCTGCTATTAGAGTTGCACGAGAGCTTTTAGAAAACGTGGCAACGCGGAGATATAACATAATTCCAATTATTGAAGATGGTCGTAGGCCAAAATCGTACTATTCCATATTTGGGACGGTACAAACAGTGTATTGCGATATAGCCCAACCCGATCAGACTGATATTGCCATCGAGAACTGCAAGGTCTACCTAGAGAAGGGGGGAGTGTTACTATTGGTGGTAAAGTCTAGGAGTATAGATGTGGTCAAAGACCCACGAGTAGTGATAAAGGAGGAAGCGAAGAAACTCGAATCAAATGGGTTCAGCATACAGCAGATCATTGACCTTGAGCCCTTTGATAAGGACCATGGTTTGATTTATGCAGTATACTCGAAGCATGGTGCGTCATCAACACAAGAAGATAGACTAGAATAAATCAAATTTTCTTTCCGCAAGATAACGTATGCGGCATCGAATAATTCTAAACCTGGAATAAACGGTCTATGATGCTCGTGACAAAAATATAGCAAAAATATAGTTAAGACTCGAGGCTAAGTACAGCCAGCTGCCTTTGCTGTCGTTCCCGAAGTAACTTCTTCACAGGTGACCAAGAATTTCTGACAAATGGAGGAGGCACTCCAACTTCGTCAATCCAAGACTTAATGAAACCAGCCGTCTTTTTATCAGACGGGTATCCGCTACCAATTCCTTGATGGATCCTCTTAATGTTTCCAAGCTGTTCTTCTCGGATCACCTTAGCAACTATTGAAGCAGCTGAAACAGCCAGATGTAAACTATCTGCGTGATGGAAGGAAAAAATATCCAGCTTTCCCTTCCTTACTCGAACTCTTCTCTTGAGATTGCTCAGAATATTGGCTTTAAATTTTTCTTGATTCACATCGCAGCAATCTACAAAAATGCGATCAGCATTTATATTATCGATAACCTGAGCCATGGCCAAGGCTTCCAGATGGTTTAGTCTATTGTAAGAAACGTGATTATCTATCTCTGTAGTCTGTACTATACAAATACAGATCGATTTTGCTATGCCGACAATCTGCCCATATTTTCTGGCTCTCTTTTTTTTGGAAAGCTCTTTTGAATCTCTAACACCAATTCGTTCCAGCTCACGCATTTCTTTTTCTCTAAAACTTACGCCCGCAACAACCATTGGACCAATTACTGCTCCTCTCCCAGCTTCGTCTACACCTCCAAGAATTCTTTTTTGTTTTCCTGCTGGAGATGGGAATGCACCAAGCTTTGAAATCGGATCAACCTTCATACCTAAATCATAATGATAATGGCTATCAACTGCAGATCCTTTTATTTTCCTATTCACTTGTTATTGGGAGTAGGAAAATGCACATTCTTACTTATAGTTTTCATCCCAATGGATCGTCGTCTTTGTTTCGTTAGTCGATGAAATTGTGTGATGCGCTTGCAAGAACCGTATCTAGTTTAAAATTAAGATAACCATACAACGGATTGTTCGACCGCTTGGGCATCCATGCTGACGATGACACACGAACCATCATTTCTACGCCAAAGTTTGAAGCCTTGCCTTTCTTGCGTACCCTCATCTGCTTGACTAGAACTTTTCGAAACATGTAATATACCATACATTGAGCTAGATTGTAAATTTAAGGGATGGGATTGGAGAGCTTTGTCAGACGCTGAATTTGGTCGATCCATTGACAAAAGTGATGACCAGGATTATGAAATTGACCGACATTTAACTGACGAATTCATTCCAATGTGCGAAGGAAGTACTACTCTTCTTGTTCCTAAAGAATCTCTTCAGACAAATGTTCCTCCAAGAACGCCAGCATTCTTCAACCCCGCCGCAAGGCTCA
>Ga0307434_1000084_pt1 | contig 80682 bp, 78 predicted proteins | sample SalMarWE160220MG_FD_202156 | JGI IMG/M metagenome (GOLD analysis project Ga0307434, IMG submission 202156) | Salt marsh sediment microbial communities from the Plum Island Ecosystem LTER, Massachusetts, United States - WE1603-220 | ecosystem: Environmental > Aquatic > Marine > Intertidal zone >... | reverse complement strand
ATGGCTTCGTACCATTTGTTACCTCCTGATACGCACGTTTACATTCCGGCCGGTCGGCTAACTTTGGCCGGGCAGGATTCAAACCTGCTGAATTGCACCAGCTTAACTTGGCGCACGCTTTGTTTTTTCAAATTAGGCTCAAATTTTTGTCGTTTTCTACTCTTTTTCACCTGTTTTTTTTATTATTCTGGCTTCTACCCCTTCGATTCCACTCAGGGCAAGCACACTATATACGAATTAACCGCGGATTTACTCGGTTAGATAACGGCTTTGTCTATCTCATGGGGTGAACGCGGAAAAAATAGTCAATCGTCAATAGTCAATAATCAATGACAAAGCCTTTTGACTTTTTTAAGTATTATACGAAAGCTGGGATTAAACGGCGGGCATATTCCGGAAAAATCTCCGTGAGACGGCACTCGATATCCGATTCTCTAAGCTAAATGCCGGTAACTGATACGATTGATATCGCACGGCAGCCAGATTTCTCGACTGCGCTGCACTTCGCTCGAAATGACATAGTGAAGGATACCATTCGCTCGAAATGACGTTGGAGAAGCTACCCTTCAGTCGAAACGAAATGGGAATCTGCCTTTCGCTCGATGGGAGGCTGACCATCAATCATAATGGCATGTGCGGCATTGCCCTGCATTATAAGTGACATGGCGCCATGCCCTTCGCACGTAGTGACAAAAGGCCTCATTGTCATTCCGACCGGAGTGATGCGCAGCATCGCGCAGTGGAGGAATCTGGATTACGCCCGTCGAAGACCTCTGGATTCGAGAAGTGATCCCCCCTATAATATCCATATGTCCGCGGATAAGACCTACTACGTTTACATGATGACCAACCAATCACGCACTTTGTACGTTGGATTCACCAACAATATTCGCGAAAGAGTCTGGCAACACAAATCAGGGCTCGTAGAAGGCTTCACAAGCCGCTACAACATCGATTCGCTCGTCTATGTCGAGTCCTTTAGTGATGCATCTTCCGGCATCGCAAGAGAAAAGCAGCTCAAGCGATGGCGCCGTGAAAAAAACTCCGGCTGATTGCGCAGGAGAATTCTGACTGGCGTGACCTCAGTGACGGCTGGTACGAATGATATCGTACGGCAGCCAGATTTCTCGACTGCGCTGCGCTTCGCTCGAAATGACATAGTGAAGGATATCATTCGCCCTAAGTGACATAGTGAAGGATACCATTCGCTCGAAATGACGTTGGAGAGGCTACCCTTCAGTCGAAACGAAATGGGAATTTGCCTTTCGCTCGATGGGAGGTTGACCATCGATCGTAATGGCATGTGCGGCGTTGCCCTGCGTTTGAAGTGACATGGTGAGATACCCATCACACGAAGTGACAAAAGTCCTCATTGTCATTCCGACCGGAGCGATACGCAGCATCGCGCAGTGGAGGAATCCGGCTTCGAACAGAAGGGATCATACAAATGCTGTTAATTCAGCCTGGGCAATCGAACTACCCATCCTTTTATTGACCTATTATGTTTAATACATCTTTTGCTATGATGACATTCTCCCTGATTTGGAAGTCGAACATTCCTACGCAGATGAAATCCGCGCCGTTTTCGAATGCGTATTTGAATCCTTCCCTCGGATGAATTGCTCCAGCAGCCAGGACTTTGAAAGCAATCCAGGGCCTTTTTACCTGCTTGAAGAACTCGATTGTCTTTTCCGGGGTAACAGACCAGATATTGTCGTTTTGAGGTTGTCTGCTGGCAGACCAATAATCGCCGCGATGCAACGTCTTCATATAAAAATCAGGTTTCATTCCCGCTTTTTCACATGCAATAATAACATCGAGCGAGTGGCCACCTACGCCGGCGATGGTTCCATTTGCTTTAATATCTTCAAATGCTTTTTGCACAAGGTCGATACGACCTCTTTGCACAAGTGTATCGGCAACCTGGCCCTGCAAATAACCTCCAATAGCCCCGTTATCGAAGGCCATTTTTATGTCATTCATTATATCGCTTATATCGGGCTTTCGCGGCTTGATTTGGGCAATCCATTTCATTTTGCCGCCCTGCTTCCAATATTTGTCCATAATTCTGACGATGTGACTGTCGGTTCGAAACTGAGCTGTATTTATGCCGCACTCTTCACACAAGTGTAAAGTCTCAACGCACTTTTCATCGGTGAAATAACGCTTCATCAAAGACGACACGTACGGCAAATCCCTGCTGTGAGCATTGCCGCTGATAGGATTGCCGCCGATTATCAGTCTGCTGATAGAAACGTTACCGATTTTGCGCAGCGGCAGATTACCGGCCCACGAATTTCCCGCCGCCCAGAGAGCTTTGGTCGCTGCCGCAACTACTGATGTAACCAGGGATTTGTTTAAGAACCGTCGCCGAGTCAGTTTGTTTGACATTCTCGTTTTCCTTGCAAATATGCTTTGCAGTACAAAGCATCCGAGTCACTCAACTCGCCGGGTAACCTACTGTCTGGGCGAAGAGCACGTGCTGGTCGGGCCGGAGCTTGAACTCTTTGGGCGTGTTCCTCCTGTCGCAATTGTGGAAATGAGCGGCAAGGCCCTGCGAGGCGGCGAACAGATACACGTTCGAGGCGATTAAGCCCGTGGCGACGTAATAATATGACTTCTGCACATCGGTATTCTTCAAGCCCGGCTCCTGAAACGGCGCCCTGGCGTACCTGGCGATATCCACGACGTAGAAGATATTGACCGGGGCGTTGGCGGCGGCGCGCCTGCCGGACCTTCGGCGAAAGTCACCCGCGGCAACGAGCGTCAGGCGGTGGCCTTTCGCCTCATAGAGATAGACTCCTTCGGGCAGCGCTACGTAAAGGTCGATTTCCTGCGAATTGCTGGCCGACGCGGCGGTTCTTCCCGTCCCGCCGGCAGATGGTCCCTTCGGGCGGTTAATCCCGAACGCTGCCCAGAGAAGATTGGACAGCATTTGTGCCGGTAGTTTCTCGGTTCCTATGTCGCGGATAGTCTGTCTTTCCCACAGCGCCGCCAGCACGGATTTGCCGCCGTCCCTCTGCGGTTCCAAGAGCGTTATCGTCTTCAACTCCTGCCCGAAGCTGGTTGTTGTCCCGGCCAGTAACGTGACAGCCGGCACGGCTTTCAAAAATGTTCTGCGATCCATTTAATTGTCCTTACTTTTATTTGGATCGAAAATAAATATGCTCTCTACAATCATTGTATATCGATAAAGACATCCGACAAGAGATTTTTGATTTACTACTCTATTTGCTTATGCCGGGCCTTGTTCTTATTTCCAAATGCGTGGAATCAACCTGCCTGTCCGTCTCATGTATGAGCGATATTCTTCGCCGAAGTGTTCGAGCATCATTTGTTCTTCTTTCGGAATCCGAGCTAAGTACAAAGGAATGGAAAGCACCAGAAACGCCCAGCCCGCTATCCAGTTCGCAAGCAATAGTCCCTGCGCGATGGCCCAAAGCAGGTGGGCCGTGTACATCGGATGTCTTACATAGCGATATACACCGCTCGTTACGAGCGAGTGCTGTCCCGTAATCCGCAGTGTCGCCGACCAATTGCGGCCGAGGTCTGCATGCGATCTCCAGAGCATGAAAATCGCCCCGGCAAAAGCTGCCGTCCCAACCCAGCCGCACCATCCCGGCAGGGCATAATTCGCAAAGTCAAGCCACGGCGTAAACAGATACAAAAGCGGTACGGCCATTCCCACTCCGGCAGTGCCGACCAATATAATATCCAGCACGCTGCCGTACTTCTTTTCGGCCTTGACGCCTCTGCGTCCGGCCGTGAAGATCTTGCGCACCACAGAGCCGACAACAAAACCGGCAAGAAATATAACTTCAAATGTATTATGACCTTTAAGCATGTTAGCATTCTTTGTCGAACGAATGGCACTTAGCCGAAAAAGAAAGCCGACAAAGCACCGGCCAGAGCGACACCGACCGCCGGCAATGCCGTCTTGATAATAATTTTCAGCAGGGAAGTCTGAAAATAACTCGCCGACAACGGCAGGCACAGGTGGACAGGTGTCACCCAAAGGCCGAAAAGCAGCCCGGAAAAGGCCAGTGTTTCGAGACCCATTTTAACCTCAGTGCCCGTGCCGATAAAGGCGATCAGGAACGGGTACGTAATCGCCACGGTGGGCATGGTGACTCCCGTCGTGAAGCCGACCAGCATAGGCAGCAAAAACAGCAGCACGTGCGGCGGTACATGGGAGCTTATAAGAAAATCCACGACGCTGCCGATTGCTCCGCTGGCTTCGAGATTGAGTTTGAAAAAAAGCGCGCCGAAAATCAGCAGGACCATGTCCGGCTCGCGGGCGGCCTTGAAAACGTCAGACCATCGCCCGAAGGGAACTCGGTGCATCACCAGCAATCCGATGATGGCTAAAAAGATGCCGATAGCCGGCGGCACATCAAAAGCAATATACAAACCGGCGGTAAAAACAATGGGCCAGAAAGCGTGAAAGAAATCTTTCAGGTGATAACCCACGTGACGCTTGGCCGGCTCGTGCTCGGGGCGTTTCGGCGGGATGCCGAACATCAGCAGCACGATAACACTGACCAGAATACCCGCGCCGGTCAGCATGATATGATAGCAGAAGAGCGTCAGAGCGGAGATGCCGAGCAGGCTTTGAATGAGCGGCACCGCGGGAAAGAGCGGCCAGACCGGTTCCCATTGATGCCGGAACAGAAAGTTTATGGCGGCCAGCCGGCTGCGCTCGACGCCGATCTTATCGCCCGCTTCCCGCACCATCGGCGCAGAGAGCATAATCCCCCCCGGCGTCGGCAGCATTCCCATCATCAGCGGAATCAGCGCCAAAGCAAGCCGACGGCTTTTGAACAATCCCTGCATAGCCGGGGCCAGTCTTCGTGACAGGCCTATCTCTTCCATCGCCGAACCGATGACGTTCACCAGCAGCAACAAAGCGGCCAGCGAAACGAAAAGGTAGCCGGTCGTTCGCGTCAAAGGCTGGCTGTGCCACTCTTCGGCCAACACCCTGCCGACGTCCGCCGGCCAGACCCGAAGCAGCACCCCCACCAGGTAAGCCGAAACCAGCATCGCAATGCCGATCTTAACCTTAAGCCGCAGCAGTGTCACCAGAGCGGCCAACGCTATCATTATGTATATAAGCGCATACACGCCCATATATTAACAATACAAATCCGAAAAGGGAGTTTTTTATAAAAGAAATGCCGCTAAACCACTACTCCCTGATCCATATCGAAGTCAGCCGTTCGACCCAGATAGGCGTTTGAGCCAATCCTGTACTTTCCGATTGAATCTGCTATTATTATGATTAAGGCTCAGCCATAAAAAGAGACGGGTAATGAACAAATATATGACCGAAAGATATGGTATGCGACATTTAATTCACTGCGTTGTTTTTGTCTGGGTATCTGTCGTGATAGCAAGTTCTGCTCCTCAGGAACAGCAAAGATTATCTGAGAGCGGGCCCTCCCAAAAATCTATGGCAGAACCGGCTCTAACACAGAAACAATCGCTCGGCAAGAAACTTTTCTTCGATGAGAATCTTTCGACGCCTGTCGGGCAGTCTTGTGCCAGTTGCCATGCCCCCGAAGCGGGTTTTGGCAATCCGAACGTGGACTATCCCGTATCTCAGGGCGTCCATAAAGACCGTTTTGGAAATCGCAACGATCTGCCCGCAGCCTATGCCGCTTTTAGTCCGCCATTCCACTACGACGCCGAGGAAGAGCTTTACGTTGGGGGCCAGTTCTGGGACGGCCAGGCGGCGGACCTCGCAGAGCAGGCGAAAGTCCCTTTCCTTAATCCCCTGGAAATGGCAAATCCGGACGAAAAAACCGTGGTCAATAAGGTACGCAATTCAGAATACGCCGGCCTTTTCAGGGAGGTTTACGGAGCCGCCGCGTTCGATGATCCCAATAAAGCATACGATATGATAGCCGATGCCATCGCTGACTATGAGAAATCCAGTGAGTTGAATCAGTTCAGTTCGAAATACGATCTGTACCTCGCGGGGAAAGTTGCCCTGACGGAACAGGAACTGCGGGGGCTTGAATTGTTCGATGACGAGGATAAAGGTAAATGCGCCGAGTGCCACCCGAGCGAGCCGGGAGACGACGGGACTCCGCCGCTTTTCACGGATTTCACATACGACAACCTCGGCGTGCCGAAGAACCCTGAGAATCCTTTCTACTACCTGCCCAAAGAGTTTAATCCGGATGGAGTAAATTTTGTCGATCTGGGGCTTGGCGGCGAACTCAACAAGTCTTCTGAGAACGACAAGTTCAAGGTCCCATCACTGCGAAATATAGCAAAGACGGCACCTTGTTTTCATAACGGCTTTTTCAAGAATCTTCGCCAGGTCGTCGTTTTTTACAATACCAGGGACGTCGGGCCGTGGGCGCCTCCGGAAGTTCGCACAAATGTAAATAACGAGGAGCTGGGTGACCTTGGTCTTACCGAACAGGAAGTCGACGATATTGTTGTGTTCATGCAGACTCTGACCGACGACTATAATTCAAGTGAGAAATAGAGTTGGCGAGAGCAATTGAAGGCTTCGGACGTGATCCGCAGCTCGTGGCTCGATCCGTTTCGGGCTTATCACTTGCCGCTCTGCGTTCGGGATTCGTATTGCTCTCTGGCTTTTTCGAAATCCACGGGATTCAAGTCCAGCTTGCTCAGGACATTGGAGGAGAGCAGTGACGCGATGATTTCGCCGCTCGGGTCGCTGGCCGAGACGAAATGAGAAAGAAAGATGAGGGCGCCGGCGAAACTGAAGTCGCCGTTCATTATCGGCGAGTGGTGTCTGAGGACCGCTTCCTGAATGATCGGCGAGAAATTCCACCTCCGGCAGATCCTCGCTCCGACGTCGCAGTGGTCCATCCCCAATTCCGCTTTCTCCTCATGAATGACCGAAACCATCCTCTCCCACAAAGTTCCCAGGACTCGTGAGCTGGTTTTGTTGTCGGCCACTATTAGTGCCAACCGGCCCACGTCGTGGACGAGCCCGGCCAGGGCGTGCATCTGCCGCTGCTCTCTCGGCAGTGAGCAAATCCCGCCCAGAATATCGGTTGCGATGTAAATGTCCTCGCTATGGTCAACGTAGTCGTTCAGATATTTCAATGCGGCAAATTCCTGTTGAATCGCTTCTCTGGCGTAAGAAATTCCAATCAACTGCACCAAAGGCCGAATCCCCACGTGCTGCACGGCATCTTCGATGCTCTCGAAATCCTCCGCCCGGCCAAAATACGAGCGTGCCAAAGCCAAAAGCTGACTGCGTAGTTTCGGGTCACTTTCTATCAGCCGGAGTATTTCCGTTCCGCCCTCGGCCGGTTTTACCGCAGTGCTAAGAAGCTTATTGATATCGGTTGGAAACAGCGGCAGATTATCGACGAGCTGAGTTATCTTACGTGACACTTGCTCCCGTTTGTTGGCGTTCGGAGCCGGCGAATTCTGACTTTCATTGCCCAGCATGACCGCACCTCGAGAATAAAATACACACCTGTTTATCACACCCGCACATTATTGTGCTCTTACGCACATATTCTGCAGCGACTTTCAGGTCTTCCTGTGCAGCATATCGTATTCGGTCTCGAAGCGAAGCTTATGCCGGACCTCTTCCTGGGCCAGTGCCAGAAGGACTTCCCGCAATTCCTCGTCGTGTACGTTCGGTATAAGATTCACGTATATCCTGAAGGCCGCTTCTTCCTTCTCTATTCCCAGCAAAAGCATATCCGTGTAATCCATATCCAGCGGCGAATCGCTATCTGATAATATATAATCACTCTCAGGACGACCCGAGGGCATCTGCTGGGCGGGCATGGTTTTACCTGTTTTGATCATCTCCAGCTCAAGCTTCGCTTTGTGCTCCAGCTCTTCAGCGGCCAAATCTTCAAACACCTGCCGCATTCTCGGATCATCCACACGGCCGGCTAATGCCAGGTAAAAATAATACGCCTCAACTTCTCTGGAAATTGCGTATTCCAGAATCTCCTGATCTGAATCAACTTTGCTCATCGCCTTCTCTGTCCTCAAAATCAGTGTTTCATTGATAATCAAACATCTATAAAAACGCCTGATACTGCTGCTCGTCCCGCTTGCTTCGCTTATTGATGAATTATAATGTTTTTTGTAAAAACTGCAATTTCTTTCGCCTTTTGCTTCTACTTTTATCGCCGGAGCAAACCGGAATAGCTAAGAGTCTGCCCGGACTATGCCCTCCACGGGCGAGTCCTCTTGATGTCCTTGAGTATCCGGCTCGCAATTAGCACATCTTCGGCAATCTCGAAATCAAACATCCCGGCCAGCACGAAATCGGCGCCATTTTCAAACGCGTAGCGGAAGGCGTCATTGGGCGGTATGGCGCCGGCGGCCATGACCTTGAACGCAAACCAGGGCTTTTCAACGCCTTTCATAAAATCGATCACTTCCTGCGGGTTGTTGCACCAGTAGCCCGGAACCTCGGCATAAATGCTCGTGAGTTCATCAGGCCTCGGCGCGCTTGGATAGTTGTGGTGGTGGAACGTCTTGATGTAGAAATCGGTGTCGATTTTATTTCGCTCACATTCTTTGATAACTCTCATATCGTGCGCTCCGACCCCGCAGGGCACATCGTACTCCTTGGCAATTTCCACAGCCCTGGCAATCATATCGACCTTACCTTCGGAAACAAGGCGATCGGCAGCAACTCCCCACAAATAAATCGCATCGACTCCCTCGTCGACAAGCTGCTTGACCTGTTTGCGATAATCTTCCGGCTGCGTATCGACCTGGGCGGTCGGGCATATTATCCACTGAATCTTGCCGCCTTGCTTGTTGCGGTATCTTTTGAGCATGCTCACAACGCCGGGAGCGGTGTGGATGACAAGCGTGTTGACGCCGTGAGCTTCGGCCAGCGCCATCGTCTCGAAGATTTTTTCTTCAGTGTTATAGTGCGCCGTCAGATTATAAACATACTTCAAATCCCGGCTGTGCGTGAAATGCGTCAGCAGGTTGCCGCCCAGCAAAATCCGGCTGATTTTAAGATCTTTGATCATGCCCATTGGCAAGCCGGCTTCCGATGACGGCACGTTCTGTGCCGCTCCGGATTGTTTCGCTGCGTCTTGAGCCAGAACCTGATTCTGTGTAGCGTGCATTGCTAAGGCTCCAGTGGCAGGAGTTAGCAGCGACTTTTTGATAAAATCTCGACGGTCTATGTTTTGAGACATCAATATTCTCCTTTTTACATATCAAACCAGGTTAAAGTCATAAGCTGCCTGAATATCCAAATTCATTCTACCTTTTTCCGGAGATCATCACAAAACTTTTCCAGCTAATTTTAAAACGCCGAATTTATCTGGATTAACATGCCGATAAATAGTAAAAGGGTTTTAACGTAGCGATTATGGAGTAAACATGGCATCTGACAAGCTGAATATTTATAAGAAGCCAAAATTGCGTAATCCCCGGCTGTTGCTGGGTTTCTCGGGCTGGATGGATGGCGGAGAAGTCTCGACAGGTACGGTTAAGTGTCTTATCGACAAGCTGGACACCCAAAAATTTGCCGAGATCGATCCAAAGGGATTTTATATATACAGCTTCCCCGGCTCAATGGAAATAACAGCGTTGTTTCGCCCTCATACGCAGATAAAGGATGGCATCATCGAGTCTTACGAGATCCCTGAGAACACATTTTTCTGTAGCGAAAAAGACAATCTCATAATCTTTTTAGGCAAGGAGCCCAATCTGAACTGGGAAGATTTTTCAGAATGTATCTTCTCGATGTGTATGGAATTTGGCGTTGAGATGATATATTTCATCGGCAGCGTAGCCGGCCTCGTGCCCCACACACGTGAGCCGAGACTTTTCTGCTCCGTCTCCGAATCCGGACTCAAGGAAACGTTCCAGCACTTCGGCGTTAAATTCACCAACTATAAGGGCCCCGCCAGTATCGTCACTTACCTGACCGCCAACTGCAGCAAACGAGATATTAAAATGGTAAGCCTCGTAGCTGCGATTCCCGCTTACGTGCAGGGCAGTAATCCCAAGTGCATAGAGGCGGTAACAAGAAGGATAGCGGGCATGCTGGAACTGGAAATGGATTTCGACGACCTCATGACTATGAGCGATGAGTTCGAGAAGAAACTGGATGATGTTGTTCAGGAGCAGCCGGAATTGGAAAGCAACATCCACAAGCTCGAAGAAGATTACGACAACGAGATTTTCAATAACGAGATGGGTGACTTAAAAACATGGCTGGAGCAGCAGGGTATTCGAGTCGATTAGAAACCACTCCGCGCGCCGACTAAGGCGTTCTGCAATATACCTTAAAACAAACGGGGCATATACCTCATTACCCACATTTCTGTCAAAGAAAACTGCATAGAAATAGAAAAAAGCGGTTGGATTTGTTGAAAAATACGCATTTCCGGTATATGCAGGTTCTAACAGGCACTTGGCAGAAAAGAGATTCTCATAAAATGATCCAATGCCGGCGGTTTATGAAGCGGTCCTTCTCAGTAATCCTTGAACCTTTTCATCCATTCGGGCCAATCGGTCGACTGGACACCGCCGCCCAAAGTCCAGGCTCCGGCTGTGGGATATGCTCGATGCCATTTCAAAGTCCACAGCTCCTTAAGACCGACTTTCCTTACAGACCAATCCAGAAATGCCATATTTATAAACGCATCGTGCCGATCGATACAGATACGTTTCATATGCTCCTGGCTCGCCCATGCCTCATCCTGGGTACCCGGCGGGGTATCAGTATGTCTCGGGAAGACATTGAATCGTAGTGCATCCATAAACAGAGGCACATAACCGGAACCTTTTACGTTGGGAGTTCTCCAGTTATTTACGGTTTCAAAATCTTCATAAACCGTTGTTTTTGATGGCGGCGGATCTTCCACCCAGCCATTTACCCCATAACTGCCCCAGTCGCCTTCCTCAGAATAGCCCTCGCCCCAGTATCTGCCCCATGCTGAAAATACATTAAATACGGGTGCCTGTTGACCACTCTCATCGATAATAGGCTTCATGGCGGTTGGACAGCAGCGTATGAGGTGATCGTGTTTATAATACGGTCTCAGAGCATTCATCCAATGGTTCGAATGCCCGGGGTGGCCAGGGGTCTCAATGCCCGGCTGGAACCTGCTGTCGTTATCTTCGGTATACATCGAAAAGAAAAGGTTCCATTGTTTGAGGTTGGCCCGACAACTAATTGTCCTGGCTTGTTGCTTTACCCGTTGTAGGGCCGGCATCAGAATCGCCATTAAGATAGCGATGATCGCTATAACAACCAAAAGTTCAATTAACGTAAAACCACCTGTTTTTCGCTTGTACATAATCAAACTCCTCAGTATTCTGCCATTACTCTATGGGATGCGCAAAGCCTATATTCTGTTCTGCTAAATTTCGTACTTTCCTGAGCTATCCAAACCTTACTCTATCCATAGTCGTATTATACATCCAAATCTATTTTATGGCAACAGCAAAATAGCTCAAAACGATAATAAGATGCTGCATAACAAGACCAGCCAACAAGTGAGGCTAAATAACATCGTCATAACGCCTAAAAAAAGTATTTTATAAAGGATGCTCTCGCAACTCTAAGCTACTGCGATTTACTGTAAGAATGAAAAAACCGTAGGTCCGAATAAGATTTTCCTTGAAGAGAAGCGTCAAATCTGCTATAAAATGATAAAATATGTTCTTTATGGCTGAATTTTCATATTTCTATCTAAAGCCTGATATGAGACTTTTGGAAGGAGGTAGTGCCAAACCATAAACAATTGTCCTGGTTAGACATAGATAGAATTTGGTGAAGTTGGGCATTTTCCTATTCGTCTTGCCTTAAAATGTAAGAGAAAGTTCAGGTATTGCTCAATTTCATTATTTTCAAGGAGAATTATTGTGTTCAGAAAATCGTTTATATAGCTTCTTTCGTTTTTGTGATCAGCTCATCCGGCCTGCGTGGTAATGGGCGTTCATGAATTCACGCTCGGTGGCTATGAAAAAAGTTTAAACAGTTCAGGGCCTATACTGATTGGCTCGGTATAGGCTCCGTTTGCTTGGTTTAATAATAAAATGTGTAAAACGTACGAAGTTAATTATTCAGGCCGTCGCTTTGGAAACAGGGCCCGCTCAAGTCGCTGTTCGAGGTCTCGCTTATCCGAACCCCGGTGGCGGATTTACGTACAAAGCAATGGAAAGAAACTTTCGGCGGCAGTTCCGCCTTTTGAGGAGTTCTGAAATGCAGGCAAATCATCATATGACAATCGGCAACCTACAGAACGAGTATGGCATAAAGTCGAACGGCCACGGATGGATACCAAAAGCGCTTTTGTCGCTGGTATTAATGTCTGCCGGGCTGCTCGTGATCGCTCAGATGCCATATCTTCAGGCAGATTCGAACTCCGGGAGCCGGGCCGATTTCAGCAATCCGGGATTTGTGCCCAAACAATGGGTGGATGAAAATCGCCCGGCACTACACCTATCTGATTATGCATTCATGGCACAGGAATCGCAGGAGCAGGCCCCTTCGCTCATTATCAGTGAGTTTATGACGATTAACGGTAGTAAGCCGCCGCTGGACGCCGGGGAGCTTCTGGACGAAGACGGCGATTCGTCCGACTGGATCGAGATATACAATCCTACTGACACAACAGTCAACCTGGATGGCTGGTATCTGACCGACAGCACCGTTAATCTAAGACAATGGAAATTCCCATCCATTAATATCCAACCAGAGAAGTTCATGATTATCTTCGCTTCAGGAAAGAACCGGGATGATCCGGATGATGAGCTGCATACCAACTTCATGCTCACCGGAAGCGCCGGCTTCCTGGCCCTTGTCAAACCTGACGGTGAAACGATAGAGAATGCTTACGAGTATCCACAGCAATTTGGCGACTTTTCTTATGGACCGAGCAGTAGTGGGGCCAGTCTTGCTATTGAAACGACGCTCATAGCAGAGTCCGCACCTGCATCGGCACTGATTCCAACAGATGACTCGCTTGGCCTGGCATGGACCGAACCAGCATTCGACGACTCGCAATGGCTCAGGGGCAACACCGGCATCGGATATGACTACGGAAACCTGATCGGCCTTGACGTTCGCGCGATGAGAAACGTCAATCAATCGGTATACGTGCGCATTGCGTTTATCGTCCCGGATGTCTCGGTCATCGACGAACTGACGTTGCGTTTGAAATACGAAGACGGTTTTGTCGCTTATCTGAACGGCCGTGAGCTGGGCGGCGATAATGCCCCCCTCAGTAATGAGCTGACCTGGAATTCCGGTGCCAATGCTAACCGGAGTGACAGCATTGCCGTCAATTTTCAGGACCTTGACATAAGCGCTTACACGGATGTACTCGTTGTAGGCTTAAATGTGCTGGCTATTCACGGCCTGAACTACGGTCTGAGCAGCTCGGACCTGCTTATTCTGCCCGAGCTGATTGCCACGGAAATTCAATCGCTCGATCTTTCTTCAACCGCAGTAGGCTATTTCGAAAAGCCCACTCCCGGCGGAAAAAACAGCGGCGTCGTACCAAATCTCGGCCCGGCTATACGCAACGTCACGGAGAATCCGCCGCAGCCCGCCGACAACGAGGACCTGACTATAAGGGCCGAGGTGACACAAACGTTCGAGCCTGTTACAGGAATATTGCTGGGCTATTGTATCAATTTCGGCGGCAGCAAAAGTATTGAAATGTTCGATGACGGGCTTCATAATGACGGAGCGGCCAACGACAACATATACGCCGCTACAATTGACGCCGACGAATACGGCCCCGGTGACATGGTCCGGTGGAAGATTTTGTCCTACGACACTCAGATTAATGTCTCCGAGAGCCCTCTTTTTCTCATAAAAGAAGGCAGAATACAATCGCCTGAATACTATGGTACGGTTGTGTCCGACCCATCCATCAACACAAAACTGCCGGTCTTTCAGTACTTCGTCGAGAATACCGGCGCAGCAGGCAGCCGCTCAGGCACCCGGGCATCCGTGTTCTATGACGGCGAATTCTACGACAATGTTTTCGTACGCCTTCGCGGCGGCTACACTACTCACGGGCGAAAGTTCGAATTCAATGACGGCCATCATTTTCGCTTCGATCCCGCCCTGCCGCGCGTCGACGAAATCAATCTGAACGAGCGGGGAGCCGAGTCAACCTACATACGCCAGGTCCTGGGCTGGGAGACATACGTTAACGCCGGCCAGCCCGGCAGCCTTTCGTTTCCGATGCACGTCAGGCGTAACGGCCGGTATCATGCTGTCCGAATTTTCATCGAACAGCCGGACCGGGACCTGCTGCGAAGAAACAACCTTGACCCGGATGGCTCGCTGTACAAAATGTACGACGATCTGCAAAACGGGCGAATCGACGGGGAAGGCGTCCACAGGAAAAAGACCCGCCTGGACGAGGATTCCAGCGACCTTCTTGCACTTGCCGGCGGCATTGATACCCGCAATGCCAACCGGGATCAATTCGTGTTCGACAACGTCAATATCCCCGCGGCGATAAACTACTGGGCCTCTTCGGTAATCATGCACGAAAACGACCATACCCACAAGAACTACTACGCATATCGCGACACATGGGACCCCGTAAATAATCCGGGCGGCACGAACGAGTGGATGTTCCTGCCGTGGGACAAGGACCTGACTTTCGGCATTAACAACGGTATAGGCGGTGTCATCGCCGATCAGGACTGGCCGGGGGATATACGCTCGCCAAGCCATCCCTTTTACGGTTGTTCCGAGCACCAGAAGAACGACCGCCAGTGGAACTGCCTGATCGACGCCCTTCACGACAACGAAGTAATCCGCCGGATGTATCTCCGCCGGCTGCGAACGCTGATGGACGAGCTGCTCCAGCCACCGAATACGCCTTTAGCACAACGCAAGTTCGAAAAGAGAATTGACGAACTGAGAGCTCAGCTCGACATAGAACTGGGCTCCAGCGGATGGTACAGTGACCTCGATAGAATAAAGACCCAATATCTGACGGTCCGGCGACAGCACCTGTTCGAAAATCACAGCATCCACAATCCTGGTTACGACCAGAATGCCGGTATTCCCGACGCCCAGCCGGAAAGCGTTACTATTAATTTCGATTCGATCGATTTCAATCCCGTATCCGGCAACCAGGACGAAGAATACATTGAGCTGTCAAATTCGAACGCTTTTGAGGTTGATATTTCCGGTTGGTCTCTGCAAGGCGGCGTAGAACATCTATTCCCGCCCGGCACCGTCATACCAAGATACGGCAAACTCTACGTCACGCCAAATGCCATGGCCTTCCGCAACCGCACGATAAATCCGAGGGGCGGTATGCAATTACTCGTACAGGGCAACTACAAAGGCCATCTCTCAAGCTGGGGAGAAACTATAAACCTTCTCGACAGCAACGGGAATCATGTCAACGCCCTTACTTATCCCGGCGACCCGAGCGACCAGCAGAGATATTTGCGGATTACGGAAGTGATGTACAATCCGGTAGAAGGAGGCGTTTTTGATAGCCAGGAGTATGAGTACATCGAACTTAAGAACATAGGAACCGCCCCGCTTGCCTTAACCGGCGTTAAATTTACAGATGGTATTTCTTTCGACCTGTCCGGCATAACTTTACCCGCCGGCGATTATGTCGTGGTCGTGAAAAATCAAGCAGCTTTTGCTTCGCGATACACCGTGCCCGGCGGCGTTCAGGTTTTAGGTCCATACGACGGGCAGTTATCCAACAGCGGAGAAAACCTAAAACTGGATGACTCGACCAACAGCACGATTCTGGAATTCGGTTATAAAGACGGCTGGTACGATATTACCGACGGGATGGATTTCTCTCTAAACGTAAAGGATCCAACAAGCACAGAAATCAATCAGTGGGACAGTAAAAACAACTGGCGCCCCAGCGCCAATCCCGGCGGTTCGCCCGGCTTGGACGATACGGACCAGATTCCCGCACTTGGCGAGGTCGTAATCAATGAACTCTTAGCTCATTCACACGCCGGCGATCCGGACTGGATCGAACTGCACAATACTACTAATACTACCATAAATATCGGCGGCTGGTTCCTTAGCGACAGTTCAATAGACCTTATGGAATACGAGATTGCCGCCGGAACAACTATCGAACCGTTCGGCTACTTCGTGTTATATGAAGACCTGAATTTCGGCAATCCGGGCGATCCGGGCTGTCACGTGCCTTTCGCCCTAAGCGAGAACGGCGAAACGCTCTATCTGCATTCCGGCGCCGACGGTGTATTGACCGGATACAGCAACCAGGAGAAATTTAACGCTTCGGAAACCGGCGTCGCTTTCGGCCGCTACCAGAAAAGTACCGGCACGTTCAACTTCGTGGCAATGAGCCAGAATACTCCGGGCAGCGCAAATGCATATCCCAAAGTCGGCCCGGTTGTTATCAGCAAGATTATGTACAATCCCGTCTCCGGCAATCAGGACGAAGAATATATCGAATTGCTCAACATCAGCGATTCTACAGTGACATTGGCCGGGTACGATAATGAACAATTCATTGACGTGCCCTGGCGGCTTGCCGACGACAGCAACGGAATCAGCTTTGATTTTCCGCTTGGCACGACGATGTCACCCGGCGAGTATCTGCTGCTGGTCAAGGACCTGGCGGCATTTAATTCGGCATACCCCGCCGTTAACGACAGTGCGCAAATTTTCGAATGGGGAGCAGGCAGGCTGAACAACGCCGGCGAGAAAATCCAGCTCTCAAAACCGGGCGACCAGGTCGATATTACGCGTTATTATATCCGTGTCGACCGCGTCAATTACAGCGACGGCTCTCATCCCGTCGGCGAGGATCCATGGCCGGCCGAGCCGGACGGGCAAGGCAAATCGCTTATGCGCATAGTGCCTGCCGATTACGGCAACGATCCGGAAAATTGGATCGCGGCGAATCCTTCACCCGACGAATAGATTTTTATGGATAAGTACCGCTTTCCAGGGGCCAAGTAACCTTAACAGGGCCCGCTTACTGCGCTTGACAATCGGCGCATTATCATGTTTATTAACATATTATGAATACGACTCAAATCGGACGCCGGGATTTTTTAAAAACAGCCGGTCTGGCGACGACCGGCCTGGTCCTGGGCGGTTGTCAGACGCCGAAAACGACAACCGGCAGCAAAGACCGCCCCAATGTCGTGGTTATCTTCACCGACGACCAGCGTTGGGACTGTGTCGGTATTATGCCCAAACCTCTGTTAGGCATGAAAACTCCTCATCTGGATCGACTGGCAAAAGAAGGAGCATTGTTCGAGAACATGTTCGTCACGACGTCGCTTTGCTCGCCGAGCCGGGCGTCGTTTCTCTCGGGATTATATGCCCACTCGCACGGCGTGATGAATAACTTCACGGACTATCCCACGAATCTGGCAAGCTACCCGCGTCGTCTTCAGGAGGCCGGCTACAACACCGCCTATATCGGCAAATGGCACATGGGCGAGCAGGACGACGAAAAACGCCCCGGCTTTGATTACTGGATCACACATAAGGGTCAGGGCAAATACTACGACACCACCTTCAATATCAACGGATCGCGACAACTGGTCAAAGGTTACTATACTGCACGCGTTACTGATATGGCCGCGAACTGGCTGAAGGACAAGCGCAAAACCGACAAGCCGTTCATGCTAATCCTGGGGCACAAGGCCCCCCACGGTCCTTTTGTCCCCGAGGAAAAATACAAACACACCTACGACGATGTCCCGGTCCCTTATCCCGAGACTGGCTTTCATCTGGAAACCAAGCCGAAATGGGTGACTGAGCGGCTGGATACGTGGCACGGCATCTATGGGCCGCTCTATGGTTTTCGCAAAGAGTTCCCGGACAAGCGTCCCGAGGGCGTCGATATATTCGGAGATTTCGTCCGCAGCTATGCCGGCACAATTAATTCGGTCGACGACAGTGTGGGCGAGATTTACAAAACCCTCGAAGAGATCGGCCAGCTCGATAATACGCTCATCATCTTTACGAGCGACAACTCATTCCTGCTCGGCGAACACGGCATGATCGACAAGCGAACCATGCACGAAGAGAGCATCCGTGTCCCATTGATCGTTCGATATCCGAAACTTATCAAGCCCGGCACGGTTATAAAGCAACAGGTCCTGAATATAGACATGGCTCCTTCGATTGTGGATATCTGCCGGACCCGGCCGCTCGAAAACATCCACGGCCGGTCATGGAAACAACTACTCAAAGGAAATGAAAAAGGCTGGCGTAAATCATGGCTCTACGAATATAACTACGAGAAACAATTCCCTTACACGCCGAACGTCCGGGGCGTCCGAACCGATACGTGGAAATATGTACACTACCCACACGGTGACGGCGAACCGGACCGCCATATGGCCGAGCTGTATAACCTGAAGGAAGACCCGAACGAAAAAAACAATCTTATCAATAATCCGAAATACAGCTTTATCGTCGCGGCCTTAAAGGCGGAACTGGCTCACTTGCTCAAACAAACCGGTACTTTGCCGGATAAGATGCCGCTTGACGAAGGAGTTAAATTGGAGCTACCGGAAGAATCGATTCGATAATATAATACAAAAACGTGCTGATACAGGTTCATAGCAACGCGGGCCGGGAGCCTGCATTAGATAATACATTTGGAGGTTTTATCATGAGTAAGGGCAGTAAAAAGACTTCAAGGCGTGAGTTTTTGCAGGGTGCGGCGGGAGCTGTGACGGCGTTTACTATTGTGCCGCGTCACGTGCTGGGACAGGGTATGACCCCGCCGAGTGAAAAACTAAATATCGCAGGCATCGGCGCCGGCGGCATGGGAGGCGGTGACATCAATGCCGTGGCCGGCGCGGGCGGCAATATCGTAGCGCTCTGCGACGTCGACATGCGTCGTGCCTCCACAATACAGAAGTTTCCCGAGGCCAAAGTATACCGAGATTTCCGCAAGATGTTCGACGAGATGGAGGACAAGATCGACGCCGTCATCGTCGGCACGCCCGACCATACCCACGCCGTGGCAGCTATGGCCGCCATTAAGCGGGGCAAGCACGTTTACTGCGAGAAGCCTCTGGCACACTCAGTCAGCGAGGTCCGAGCGCTCATGAAGGCCGCTCAGGATTACAAGGTGGTGACCCAGCTCGGCAACCAGGGCCACTCATTCAACACGATCCGCACGTTCTGCGAGTGGATTTGGGACGGCGCTATCGGCAACGTCCACACGATCCACTGCGGCTGCGCGGCCGTCAACTCCGGCATCGACAAGTTGCCACTTATGGCCCAGAAGGAAGATATTCCATCCGATCTGGACTGGGACCTGTGGCTCGGCCCGGCCAAAGAGCGGCCGTACCATTCATTCTACCTGCCGGGGCGTTGGCGCGGCTGGGTGCCGTTCGGCAACGGTACAATCGGCGACTGGATCTGCCACGTCGTTGATCCGGTTTTCTGGGCCCTCGATTTGGGCGCGCCAAAGACCATCCATGCCCAGGTTAAGGACTACGATCCGAAGACTCAGGGCGACGCATTCCCGAAAGGCGACATAATCACCTTCGAATTCCCGGCCAAGGCCGGACGCGGGCCCATCACCCTGGCCTGGCACAGCGGCACCGAGAAGATACCGCGGGCGAAGGAATTAGAGTCGGGTCGCAAGCCCGTTGAGACGGGGGCCTACGTCTACGGTGATAAGGGTGTCATAATGTATGGTTCACACGGCGCCGGCGGCGTCCGAATTATCCCAGAGACGGCGATGAAGGCCTACACCGTGCCGGAACAGAAAATCCCCAGAGTTAAGGAACATCACGACGACTGGCTCCGGGCCATCCGTGAAGGCCGTAAGGCCGGGTCCGATTTCTCCTACGGCGGGCCGCTGACAGAACTCGCCATGCTGGGCGTCATTGCCCTGAAGATGCCGGGCACAAAACTTCAGTGGGATAGCGAGAATACGAGATTTACCAACAGCGACGAGGCAAACCGGCATATCAATCCACCGTATCGACAAGGCTGGACATTATAGCAGGATTTCGGCAGAAAGGGCAATTATGAAACGACAAATCAAGCGTCACATATTGAGTTCATTGCAGACTGGAACGAGCATATTTTCTCGCCGGCAATTTATGTCACAGAGTGGAAAGGTTCTCGCCGGTTCGGTTCTTGCCAGCGTCGCCTTAAACAGGATTCACGCTGCCGAGGACAACACGATTCGGCTGGCATTGGTCGGGTGCGGCGGGCGAGGCAGCGGCGCGGCCGGCAACGCCCTTTCTTCGACGGCTGGGCCAACGAAGCTCGTCGCTATGGCCGACGTCTTCGAGGACAAGCAGACAAGGTCGCACAAAGCCCTGAGCGAACAGTTCGGCGAGAAAGTCGATGTGCCGCCGGACCGCCGATTCATCGGATTTGACGCTTATCGCAAGGCCGTCGACTGCCTGCGCCCGGGTGACGTCATGATCCAGGCCACCCACTCCGCCTTCCGGCCGATGCACGTCGAGTACGCTGTCGAGAAAGGTGTGAATGTCTTCATGGAGAAATCGTTCGCGCCGGACCCGGGCGGCACCCGGCGAATACTCCGGATTGCAGAGACGGCAAAGAAAAAGAATCTTAAAATCGGGTGCGGGCTCATGTGCCGGCATTCTTCGGCCCGGCAGGCTTTGATTGAAAAGATCCGTGACGGTGCGATGGGCAGTATCCAACTAATCCGCGCCTACCGCATGGACCCCGGCGCGAGGATGGGGCCTTTTCCCGGCGGCCAGAGCGAGCTGCTGTGGCAGATCAGGCGTCCGTACTTCTTCCTGTGGACCTCTTCGGCGTGGTTTATCGAGATGATGATTCACCAGGTGGACGAGTGCTGCTGGATTAAGGATGCCTGGCCGGTCTCGGCCCAGGGCCTGGGCGGGCGCGAGCCGAACAGCAACGACTGCAGCCAGAACCTGCATAACTACGCTATCGAGTACACCTTTGCCGACGGCGCAAAAGCGATGGTCAACAGCCGATCCATGCAGAACTGTCACAATGAGTTCGCAACGTTCGTCCACGGCACAAAATGCGCCGCGCAGTTCTCGGGCAACGTCCACACACCGACCGTGCATACCTACAAGGACCAGCGGACGGACAAGGGCAACATTGCCTGGCGACCGGAAAAGGAAAAAGTCAGCCCCTACCAGGTCGAGTGGGACATGCTGCTAAGCGCAATCCGCCACGACCGGCCGTACAATGAAGCCCGGCGAGCGGCGTTTACCAACCTGGTCTCTATCATGGGACGCGCCGCCATCCATTCCGGCAGGATAATCACGTGGGACGAAATGCTGGCTTCCGATTTCAAGTTCTGCTCAAACGTGGCGGATTTCACTTATGACAGTCCTTCGCCGCTGCAGGCCGACGCCAATGGCCGCTATCCTGTACCGGTTCCCGGCAAGTGGAAGGAAATCTAAAGGCATTGACGCAACTCCATGATGCTATTTTATATACCTTCGATCACTTCTATCTCAGAAGCATGAGGAGCTATTCATAGGTCTGCATATAAAAAAGCCCCTGCCCGAAGGAGGACTGCAGAAGAACAGGGGCTCGGAATAATATCAAATAAAACTCATTACTAAAGTATTCAACCTAACCCGGGGATTTTGTCAATTGTGGTGACTACGTATTTTTTCGACCGAAATAAAAATAAAGGGGGGATTATAGCTTCACAGTTGCTCTTTCAATGCAAATATGGTACTAAAAAAACATGAAATTTGAGGAATATCATGAAATTGGTTTTAAATTGAAAATCCCCATTGTTGAAATCAGGAGGTTATTATGTCTTGCAGTGATATGAACAGAAGAGAATTTGTCGGACTGACAACGGCAAGTATCGCCGGCGGAGTTCTCGGTTTTAGTGTTCCAACATCCGCCAACAGCAGCACGGAAGAATGGAGCCCGGAAAAACCTCTTATTGCAACCGGGAAAAAATTGATCGTCCAGCCGGTCCTTATGTACAGAATTCCCCAGCGCAGACATGCAACCTCCTGGAAATCGTGGGGAGGCGTTCAAACCGAGCAGGCCGTTGCGGAAGAGGCAACAAGAATATCACAGGAACTTACTTCGCTTTCCGCCGACGCTGACTTCCCGTTCGAAATACTTCCCGTCGCCAAAGTCAGAACCGTTGAAGAAGCGTTAAAAGTACACAGGAACGATTATGATGTCATCGTAGTCTATCCCGCGACTGGCTCGGGAGATTTGCTCAGGGCGTGCTTTGCAAAAGAAAAAGACAGGGACACGATTATCTTTGCCCGGCATCGTTCCGGCCCGGTTTATTATTGGTACGAAGCACTGAGCGTCAGGTATCTGGGCACACAAGACGGGCCACAGCAGAACAACGCTGCAAATCATGGGGACTTACACGTTGACGATGTCGTCATTGACGATACGCGGGAGCTGCTCTGGCGACTGCGGGCTTTGTATGGGATTAAGAATTTCATAGGAGCACGGATTGTTGCGCTCGGCGGCCCATGGGGTAAGTACTCGCCGGAGGCGCCCGACGTCGCCCGGGAAAAGTACAAAATCGAAATCATCGAAGTCGGTTACGATGTCGCGGCACCGCGCATCAAGAGCATCGCAAAAGACCGCAATCTAATTTCAAAAGCCGAGCAATGGACGGACAAGTACCTTTCCCTGCCGAATACAACGCTTATGACGGACAAGAAGTTTATCGTAAATACTTTTTTGCTGTACTACGCGTTTAAGAAAATGATGATCGAGCACAACGCTTCGGCATTTACAATCAAATCCTGCATGAGCGAGATACTGCCGATCGCCGAGACGACACCATGTCTTACCCTGAGCCTGCTCAACGATGAGGGGCTGCTTGCCTTCTGCGAATCGGATTTTGTCGTTATTCCATCGGGAATTCTGCTGCACTACATATCGGGAAAGCCCGTTTTTCTGCATAACTCAACGTTTCCACACGATGCGGTAGTGACCTGCGCGCATTGCAGCGCTCCGAGGCGGATGGACGGGACACGTTATGAGCCGGCGAGAATTATGTCGCACTACGAATCCGAATACGGCGCCGCGCCGAAAGTGGAAATCCCGAAGGGCCAGCAAGTGACATTCATCGACCCCGAATACAGCACGGGCCGCTGGCTCGGGTTTAAGGGAATTGTCAAAAGTAATCCACATTATGAAATATGCCGCTCACAGCAGGATGTCGAAATCCAGGGAGACTGGAAAAAGCTGATCAGGGAAGTCCGGGATTCTCACTGGATGATGGTTTACGGTGATTATCTCAAAGAGCTCGGATACGCATCGCGTAAAATCGGCATCAACTGGGTGGATATTTCAAAAACACAGCAGGCATAAAGTGCTTCTGAGTACGACAATATTCAGGCCCTCCATATAAAAACTTTCGAATCTTAATTATTGCTATTTGAACGCAAGGTACATAGAATTACTGATTCGGAAAAGGCCGGAGTCGTTTGTGTCGAGCAGCCGTCGAGAAATGAACTATTAAAGAGCCGGGATATGACTAATGCTAACTATCGCTGAAAAACCTGATTTGATGAACACTATAGCAGTCAAGGTCTGGACTCAAGCAGGGATTTCAAGCAGTCTGGGACCTGCAAATCTGGTCTTTTGTATAAATCTGCAAGAAAACCGCCTCGGAAAAGAGAAATCTTGATAGTTCAAGTTGAGTTGGGTAAAATTATTAGAATCGAAAGGGTAGAATAATGTTTGGTAAACAGTTAGATGGGAAATGTCAGTTTATGTCAGTTTTGACTATAGCTAAGTATATACCCCTTATCGACTATATGTTATGCTGGAATAATTCTAATGAAATTACGAATTAAGCTAAATTTTGGCATTGTTATAACATTTCTCATATTGGCATTGTGTATGTCAGCCATAACCCTGTACTGGTCCAAAAATGTGACAATTAAGCGGGCCAGAGAGCGGGTTGGGCGGAGTATAAATTCCGCTTGGTTAATATATAACGATAAGCTTGAACAAATTCATCTTCTCGCAGAATCCCAAATGCCAACAATTGTTAAGGATTTTGAAAGCCATGCTTTAAATTCTCTTGTGGACAAGTTGGAAATTTTCCGGCAAAAAAATAATTTGGATATAGTCAACTTGCTTGACTCACAAGGAAAAGTCATCACGAGAAGCAGAACCCCGGACAGCAAAGGTGATTCATTGGTTGACAACATAATTGTCAATAATACCTTGGCAACTGGCACAGCCATGATGGGTACTGTTTTGATTCGTCCTGAGCAGCTTGAGCATGAAGGTAAAGATCTTGTAGAAAGATGTAAGAAATATGGCGGCGAGCCTACCGGGATGTTCATGCTGGCTACAGTGCCCGTAATTCTTGAAAATAAGTGTAAAGGTGTGTTGATGGTAGGAGTTTTATTAAATGGGTCTACAGACGAGGTAGATAAAATCAGGAACCTTATCTTTGAAGGTAGACGCTATAAAGGCAAACCGGTAGGAACTGCCACCATTTTTATGAAAGACTTGAGAATTTCGACTAACGTCGTAGATAATAAGGGTAAACGTGCGATTGGAACAAGAGTTTCAAAAGAAGTTGCTGAACATGTGCTGAATAGGGGAGTTTCTTGGACGGGTCGAGCAACAGTGCTTGATAATTGGTATGTTTCACAGTATGACCCGATACGAAATCCTAATGATGAAATTATAGGGATGCTTTATATAGGTGAGCTCGAACAAAAGTATCTCGATGTGGCCTTGCGAGAACTTATTTTGCAGCTTGCTGTAATATTGGCTGTTATGATATTGATGTTTTTAGTCATATTCATAATTGTCGGTAATATTCTTCGGCCAATTGAGAAATTATTCCGTGGCACACAGAAGCTTACCACTGGTGATTTGACTTCCCGCGTAGAGGTCAAAACCAAAGATGAGGTCGGCAGATTATGTGAGTCTTTTAACCACATGGCCGGACAGTTAGAAAAACAACACAGCGAGATTGAAAAAAGGCAAAAAGCTTTGGAAGAAATTAACGTGGAACTAAAAACTACAAATAAGAATTACATGGAAATGCTTGGATTCGTATCGCATGAGCTTAAAAACCCATTAGCCTCTGCCATTATGGGTTTGTTCACTGTTAAGGATGGATACATAGGTGATTTGAATTCGGCACAGAAAAAATGTCTGGATTCCGTTGCGAAAAGCCTCAATTATTTCAAGGATATGATTGGGAATTATCTGGACCTTTCAAGGCTTGAAAAAGGAGAGATGCATGTAAACAAAACGCAGTTTAGACTTTTGGAAGAAGTGGTTAAACCCGTGCTTGAGAGTCTAAAACAGGAATTACATCAGAAAAAAATGGCGATTGAAAATCATATTCCCGCAGAAGTTGAGTTTAATGCCGACAAAAATCTTTTAAGGATCGTCTATGACAATCTGTTGTCTAATGCTATAAAGTATGGAAATGAAAACGGTAGAATAAAACTGAATTACAGGCAGGATAAGGAGGAAGTTGTCTTAAAGGTTCGCAACGAAGGCAAAGGGATTCCTAAGGAAAAGATGTCTATGCTTTTTAAGAAATTCAGCCGCGTAGATACCCCTGAATATGCGGGGAAAAAAGGAACCGGTTTAGGCCTTTTTATCTGCAAGGAAATTATAGAAAAACAAGGTGGCAAGATATGGGCTGAATCAGAAGAAAAATGGATTACGTTTACTTTTACATTGCCTAAATAGAAAGTGAAATCATTTAACTTAACTACATGAGGAGTATAACAATGTGTCAAATGAAAAAAATCTTGCTTGTTGATGATGATGTTCAGCTTGTGGACATGGTAAAAACTCTCCTGGAAAGCGTAGGCTATGAGGTTTACTATGCTTACCAAGCAGAAAAAGGAATTGAGAAGGCAAAAGCCACGACTCCAGACCTAATCTTGCTTGATGTGATGTTTGCCGGCCCTCCAGGTCCGGATGGCTTTGAGGTCTCAAGGCAACTTCATAAAGACCCCGTTCTTAAGAATATTCCGGTCATCATTCTATCAGGGGTCAGAAAAGCTCTGGACTTATCCTATGTGTTTGGGCCGGATGAAACTTGGATGCCGGTTAAGGCTTTTATAGAGAAGCCTGTCAAACCTGATACGCTACTTGCGGAGATTGAAAAAGTTCTTGGTCCAAGGCAGAAAGCTCAATAAAGGTTGGTCCTGCATATTCCTTGAATCCAGAAAGGGATAAGACTATGAAAGTTGCCGTCTTTAGTACAAAAGCGTACGATAAACAGTTTCTTACTGATGCCAACAAATCCAACAGGCACGAACTGGTTTTTTTAGAGGAACGCCTCACGGATAAAACTGCCCCGCTGTCCACGGGCTTTCGAATTGTTTGTGTTTTTGTCAATGACCAATTGAATGAATCTGTCCTGAAGGTGCTGGCTGCAAACGGCGTTGGTCTTATTGCCTTACGCTGTGCGGGGTTCAACAATGTTGATCTTCGTGTTGCCGAGAAGCTTGGTTTAGTTGTTGTTCACGTGCCAGCATATTCACCTTATGCGGTTGCAGAGCATACCGTTGGACTTATTATGGCTCTGAACCGAAAAATCCACAAGGCATATGATCGTGTTCGAGAGGGGAACCTCTCTTTGGAGGGCCTCTTAGGATTTGAGTTGCATGATAAGACTGTCGGGATAATCGGCACAGGAAAAATTGGAAAGGTGGTTTCTAAAATTCTTTTTGGTTATGGTTGTAAGCTGCTTGCAAACGACTTAGAGCCGAATCCCTCTTGTCTTGCCATTGGTGTAAAATATGTCTCGCTTGACGAACTATTTATCGGTTCGGACATAATTACACTGCATTGTCCACTCATACCTGAAACGTACCATATGATTAATGCCGAGGCCATAAGCCAGATGAAAACCGGTTTAATGCTCATCAATACTAGCAGAGGCGGACTAATTGACACTTCTGCAGTTATAGATGGTCTAAAATCCGGCAAAATCAGATACCTTGGCCTAGATGTATATGAGGAAGAGCCCGATCTATTCTTCGAAAACCTAAGTGACACCGTCATTCAGGACGATGTTTTTGCAAGGTTGCTTACGTTCCCAAATGTTATTATAACCGGCCACCAAGCTTTTTTCACCAATAGTGCGATGGTCAATATTGCAAAGATAACCGTCTCAAATTTTACGGATTTTCAGGAGGGAAAGCTTTGCACAAATCAGATTACTACAAAGCTTGTCGTGCGATAAATTTAAATGAACAGATAATGTACTCTTGAACAAGATGCAAACATCTTTACATGGGGAAAACGATGCCTAATATGACAGCGCTATTATCCATCGCGAATATACGTTTGTTTTTTGGCTGTTCTTTTTCTTGAATCGTATGATTGTTTGTTTCGCCATTGATAATATTCACACACATAGACTTTCTGTTTCCATGAATACGGATACATTTGCCATATCTTCCATGCCAGCGTATTCGCCACATCGGCGACCTGCTCCAGTGTGATCTGCGGATTTTTCCCCCCGGAGCCAGTATTGATACCATTCCGCGTACTTACCCTTCGGAGTCCACGCCGGAACCGAATACAAGCCCCAGCAAACGAAAACACCGAACTTGGCGTCTGTGAACCACTGTGGGGTTGGGCGGGAATCGATAGACTCCCAGTTAGGCTGGTACCGCTGTTGTCCGGCGGCGAACCGCGTTTGCAGCAATAAACAGAGGAAAAACAGGACGTATACGATCCTTCTCATTTTCTGTCTCCAGTTGGAACTCCCTACCAAAGCGACTAATATCGACTCTTAGCCTCATTAAAATTTCGTGCTTCAATATTAACAATTGCTTATATTAAGATGGGCAGGATTAATTTCAACTATATTTTCATAGATAGAATCAAGCCATAGTCGCTAATGATCCAGAGGAGGGAAGGAGTCACATCTTTTTTTACAACATCTTTACAGGTAACTCTGATATCCTAAATCCTGCATTTGAAGGAAGTTGCATTAACATGTTAAGTGCAACATGGTCGGTTTTGGCGCTCACGGGCAACGCCTGGCAAGCGGTGAGTCACGGAGATTTTTCCGAAATATGCCCGACATCTTGTGTTAATTTTCGTATATTATATAACATAATGAATACAGGATACAAAATTTAGGAGATAAAAGGCAGTTCAGTGAATATCCAATGCCGAAGTAAAGAATCATGCCCCTTCGAATTCCTCAGGACATGCTTTGCGGTTAATGGTCTATTTGAAAAAACAAAGCCAATTTGCGAAAGGTCAATATGAGCATATGTATCTATTATAAAGATGGTTATGGAAATAATAGGCGGCTTCGCGCTGCAAAAAACAAAGCCAATTCGTCAGGAATGAATTGCCGGACAGGTTTTATTGAGGTCGTCAGAGTTTATTCGTGTTCACCCCATGAAATAGGTAAAACTGAGGTGCTGAACAGATGGCGGACACTTGATCTAAAATCAGAAATGAGTTGTGATATGCTATCTCAAGGTGCGATGTTGGCCGCACAAGTCATTTGTGTATCTTCTGCGCGACAATGGATAGTAACAGGCAGAATACTATCGCTACCATAGTCCAATTCTTTCAGTGATCCTTCGGCAAAAAGCTTCGCATCTTCCAAGCTTGGTAAATCACGAACCTCAATCGCCCCTACGTATCGATCCCGCGTAATATTCAGACACCAGCAGTAATCAAAAAGGTTATCGGAACGCCATACTTCAAAACGTGGATAACTCGTCTTTACCGCCCCTATCCAGGAATGAGTATTTTTTTCCCACTCTATTTTCATTTTATCCGGTCTCTGGAAGTTTTTTTCTATACTCTGCTATATCGGTCTTTCCAGACAAAAATGTTCAGCTTTTTTGGAGAAGAACCGGTCGTCCTTTGATTGATATGCTTCCTATGGGGTGAACTTTTAACCAAATTCACTGCTATAGGCCGCAGTGTTCACCAGCATGGTCAGGCCGGCTCAGGTTTTTCTGTAGAAATGCTGTGAAGGACATTATTGGCGAATATGCATAAAGAACGGAAAGGTCGGGATTCGAATCCGTCCCTCCTGTTTAATACTACAAAACAGCGATTTTCCACGCAAGCCTTTTTTCTGCAAGAAATTATGTCTACGATACGTTACTATTCAAACACAATTCCCAGACCATTTGTGACTCCAAAAATAGAACAGTAAAAAAACTGATTACTGGATTCTTAATCCTAAGCTTTTAAGAGGAGTGGGATTTTTTCATTGTTCAAAAAAAAGAATCGTCACTTAAATTTGACCATGACGAACTTCGAGCTTAACGTGCAGGTCTGGCTTATCTTGCACCGCGGGCAGGCCTCGCACCGCAAGCACCTTTAGCAGGTCGAGCCTGTCTTGCTGGGCGAGAAGCTCCACCATTTGCACATTCAGTAAAAAATACACATCTACCGCATAAATCCCATATCCAACCATTCTCGAACCAGCCAAGGTATTTGCGTGAAGAATCCACTTCTTTCCATGGCAGGCCTTGCCCCCTAAGACTGGTCCATGTGTTACCGATCGACTTGACGCGTGAACCACACATAGTCTCTATGTACCCTCTGGAGCATGGCAAGGCGCACGGAAAGATGCCAGGCTGTTCTCGATTTCTTAGGCCTTGAAATTTGCTGATAAAGCTGTTCCAACCCGGATTTCCCAAATTAAGAGTAGCGCTTTGAATAAGGTTTTGATAGTATGACGTGGTAAAGCTCTACGACAAGCGCAGTACGGCAGAGCAGTGAATTTGGCAACAGATGTGACAAGAGAATCCTAAAAAATAGGTTGGATTACTATAATTCGAGGAAGGTTTTGATATTACTTTGGAATTGGAAGGCTTTGTTGTGTAGCCAAGCGTTTAATGTGGGAAATACCGGTTTTAACAATTATTCTGGGAGGAATCGATATTGCTGAAAAAACCAACAGTCGTCAAGTTCAAACGTCCGCACACATCCGGTGTATGCTTTTCTGTGTGATGATCGCGATGCCAACGATGGTTTATGCTGTCCAGGCAAAGCAGGTGGATGCCGGTTAGACCGATAAAATTTGCGACACCCCCATGTGTGTCAAGGATATAACCCATGACCAGAGAAGATTTATAACCAAATGTGCGAAAGATTCTTGACACTACCCTATTGAATCTGTTAATGGATATTCATATATTGAGCAACGCACCCGACATAAGATTACCCAAAATTAAAAATATGGCTTGGAAGTTTGATACGTTAAGGCTTTACATTTCCGTTAAAAAGTTAAAAAATTCTTTGCCTTGTCTGTGATGAACGCGCATGTTGACGATATTGATGGTAAGAAGTGCAGGGACTATCCTTTTGAAATTTGTTCCCATTAAATCATTAACCGACACTGCCACTAAGGCCCATCCTAATGGCCCAAGAAAAACATTTGCTGTTCGAGTTAATACTGTGCTTGCGGTAAGAGCAACACCCAAACTGAGCCGTAAAACAGCAGCAGCGGCAAAAAGAGCTGTTTCTCTGGCCAAATAAACTCCTACGACATGCACAACCATTAGCTCGCTTCCGTGAATGAAAGCAGAGACATCGGCTATATCAAATTCTTTTTTTAATTGTTTTTTTTTCTCCGAATCCAATTTCTCCCACATTTCTTTTAGAAGTTTTTCCTTTTCCTCATCAGACATTGACTTAAATATCTTCTCAAAAATATTAACGGAAAGACTATGTAATTTTTGCCAACCATCTCCCTGCAATTTACGCAGTTTAAGTTTTTTGGCAATCCGATCACACATTTGATCAATAGCAGGTTTTTTTTTCAGTGCATAACCTGCCGGAGTTTGATAGCATTTGTATAATCTCTTGACGACTTCCTGCACAAGAGCTTCTTTCCATTTCCTCCTGTTCTTGGAATAATTCAGAATTCTTGCAAGATCATTTAATTCTTCAACAGAGGCATGCTCTTTTAAGAATTCGTTTAATTCGTGCATGTCGACAGCGTTCTTAGATAGTTTTTGTTTCATAAAATCGTCTTCGGAAGAAACGGAATGTTCACATCATTTTAGACAATGTTTCAATTGGCCTTTGCAACCGCTAAACGTGCTTTTGGATTTTTTGCTGCGGGCTTCTTCGGGGCGGCTAAAAAGTTAAAATACTTTTTAGCTTGAGCCTTGATAACTTTACGATATTGGAAAACGTGAACAAATGAGAATAGTAAACAGGTATACCCGGCAACGATATGAATGATCATTACTGTTTCCGTGCGTGGCAGCATGGCCGTCCCTACGCTAACCATCAATGTCGCGACAACAACAAGCGACATAATAACTTTGCCATTGACAGTACTGGCGGTTATTTTTACAGAACCATCTTCGTTTTTATTTATTCGCCTGACTATATAACGTACCCCTAATATAACCAAAGGAGTACCTACGGCAACAATGCCGGTAGCAATCAAAATTACCCCTGTTATGTTTACAGCAGGTACCGTTGTAAAGCTAAGTGCTTTTAAGCCGTTAACTGTTGTGGTTTCTGTTATTGCCATAGCGATTCTCTCCTTTTATAGGGCAGCTAAATATTGTGAGGAAAACCTTTTTTCTCTTTCTGCTTATTAAGTAAAATTCTCAATTCATCATCTCCTGATAAAAGTCTATTTAAAAAAGTCCGTTGACTACCAAGAGAGGAGTTTGATTTTATCTCCGAGACCAAAAGTTCTACTACTTCTTCTCGCATTTCAGTATCGGATTGTAATCCAGAGATGATTTCATTAGGACTGCGGTTGCCTGCCAGGGAACAGGATAGAAGCTTATACATTTCGTTGGTCAATTTCTCAAAGACATGACTGTTTATTGTTACGTCAGGCATTTGGTTTAATTTAGAGACAAGTAGTTCAGGGAGCTGTTGTTTGAATTTTTGCGGATTAGGCCGAAAATATGCTTTCTTGAATTTTTCCCAATAATTAACGGCTAAGTTATTTAGCTCTCCAATCGTATATCCTAACTCAAATGAGCAACTTTTTGTATCTTCCCAAATATAATATTTCCATTTATCAAGCATGAACTTCATGTGACCTAAAAAATTGGTAACCGTTCACAGTAATTGAGGATAAAGTTGACCTGTCCAGTGTGCAACCAGCGTATTATGATAAACTCGAAGACATTTCGGTGTTGTTTGATACAAGTTCATTTAATTCTTTTTCCGGCACCAGATGCTTAAGATTCGTTTTTAACATGATACTGTCTCAAAAACAATCAGCCTTTTTTTACTGATTTTTATATATTGGTAAGTGAGGGTTTTCGAATCAAGGTAACATATATTGTCCTGCGTACATCTTCTCTTATTATGCACATAGAAATTTCGTCACCTGGTTCGGACCCGGCAAGGTCGGATAGAAATTCCCTTAAAGTTCTTGTTTTTCGGGAATTAAAAGACATGATGATATCATTGACTTGCAAGCCCGCTTCTTCGGCAGGAGAATTACGAATAACTTCCTCAACTAAAATACCGCCTGCTTTTCCAACTTCTTCGAGCTTTTTCGCCTCCTCACTGCCAAAAAGAACCTCACTGACTTCTACGCCGAGCCAGGGTAATGCTTTGTTCACAGGCGGCAAATACGACGGCCTTTCTATCGGCAGTGCGTACACCGTAATTGTATAATCGCCTTTTACTACGCACATATAGACTTCGCTGCCTATCTCGCTACCCAATAAATCGCCTTGAAGCTGGCTGACAGTCCTTATCTTTCTGCCATTGAAAGAGACTATTACATCCCCAGGTTTTATATCTGCCTTATCAGCCGGAGAAGCAGGTGCAACGCTTTTGACTAAAGCACCCTGTACCTTGTCAAGACGTACCGCTGCTGCTACTTCAGGAGTAACCTCGGAAACCTCCAACCCAAGCCAGGCACTGCCCCACTGATCTTTGAAAGCTTCATAATCCAGTGGCTCGGCCTTAATAAGACTCTTCTCGTAGCTATCGGCAGTTGTTTTTGTATCTTGATAAAGAACAAAGGCTGCAATAACGTTTAGAGTCAGCGATATAATTGTTATAATGATTAACCAGTTTTTTCTTAGAAAATTTCCCATTTAGATTCTTTTTAAGAGCTTTTTCGATTCTACAGGGCAGATTGTTGCACAGGTATTACACATAAAACACTCATTACCGGCTATGCTGGGTTTCTTTAATTCTTCATCGTAACTGATAGCATTCATCTGGCATCTTTTTTGAGCCAGTTTGCAACCTTTACAGTTATCTTCCGGTAAATTAACGCTTATCAGCCTTAGATGCAGTAAAGAGCATATCCAGCTTAATAACGCGAAAAACGCGCCCAGCGGACAGAAATATCTGCAATAAAACCTTGAAATAAAAGCTGAAGAAACCAGCATCAGTATAAGCCAAGTCCAAGATACAAGATCGCCGTGCAGATTAAAAAATGTGGCAAACGGTTCTATAATGCCGGCTAAATAAATTGCAAGGATATTATCCCCAAACAAAAGGCCGATCATTAGCAAAATCCCAAGATTGACATATTTTACAACTTTCAAATACCTGTCAGCTTCTCCGGTAATCTTCCATTCTACCGGCACCAGACGGTATAGCACTTCGGTAATAGCTCCGAATGGGCAAAGCCAGCCGCAGTAGAATCTTCCAGCGAAAACTGTTAAACCTATCGCGATAACAACAAGGCTGTACCAATACAAGTTGTTCAAAAATACAGGGCTGTGAAGAGATAAGAGCCTTAAAATATCATTTATGGAAAACCCGCCTCCCATGAAAATGCCCAGGTATGCAAAGCTCAGCCCCAATATAAAATAACGCAAGGATTCGTTCTTTTTGAAAAATGACCAGAACGCCAGGCCAACCATGACCCATAGGAATATAAAATCTATTTGCCAGAGCAGGTGCTGGAAAAACAAGTGCTCGACCGGATTGTCTTTGTCAATGTGTTTATTTAAAATCTGTTCTGTAACCAGCTCCAGGCCCGCTTTTATTGAACGGGTAACCGCGCTTGAAGTTATCGTAGCTCCTGTTATAGCGTCTACATCTGATTCGAGGATAAAGTTGTCACCTGCATCCTTTTCTTCGAATTGACTCAAAAACCAGCTTCCATCAGCCAGAAGCCCTTTTGTATATCTTGGACTCTCAAATTCACTCAGCACCTTAACGCCGGTAATCTTTCCCATCGCATCTACGCCAACCAGGATTGCTATCTGGTCACGGTAGCCCCAGCTTTCGTCGGGAACAACTTCTGTTGTCAGAAAAACCGCCCCCATAAAATATCCGCCGTCAGTAGTATAGCCGCGGAAATGGGGAAATGGTTCTGTTTTCCTGGCAAAGGCATTGGCAGTCGGCAAAACATCTGCCAGGTCTTTTTTTGTTATTAGCTCAGCAAAACACTCAGGCGTTAAATTCAAAAAGACCAGGACAGACAATATAAACATGGCTGCTTTTGGCTGTTTTATCGCACCGGACATAATTTGCTTCTATAATTGAATCGAGAGGGAAATAGCTGCTAAGATTATTGATATTAAGATACTAATAATTACAGGCTTAAAATATCGCTTGGCTGCTGTGCTAAAACCTTCCCTGGTTTCTATAATCAACTTGACGCCCATCGCTATTAAAATACTGCCAACAACAACGGCAGCTAATTCGTCCATGAAAATAAAGCCTAACATCGATGCTGTCAGTCCAATTACAACTACGGTTCCAGAAACCAGGTTCATCTTATTTTGCCAGTGTGTATTTCTACTTGTAATTACGCAATTTTTTACAGCTTTATTACCACCGTTTCCTAAATATTTATATAGCCCAACGTAGACAGCTAATACGATAGAAGCAACCACAACGCTTATAGAATCCGGCTTTTCTACTTTATTAAGCACAAGGATCATAAAATTATGTAAACAAATAGCCATGCCGATGGTAAAAATGAAAATACCCATGTAATATGTTGCCCTTACCTCGGTCTCAACAATTCTTTGGCTGATTTTTTCACTCGTCTTCTTCTTATTGATCCTGCCATACATTTGGCAATCATTGCAGGCACGATAATTTATAGAAAAAGCGATGACATCAGTCATCGAATGTATTGCATCAGCTACAAGGGCATTACTGTTTGCCAATATGCCGGTAATGCCTTTGCCCATCACAAGCAAAATATTGCAGATAAGTGAAATATAAATCGAATTATTCTTTTCTTTCGGCGACATAATATCATTTCCTAAAATTTTGTTTGGTTACTACAGGCGCGATGTAGTTTGCCAGAGCAGGTTTATTATCAATAGCCCTGGCATCATCCCTGAATGATTAAGTTCAGTAACTATACAACCACAAAAATGGCAAAGATGATTGCACAGCAATGTTGAAATTTTGCGAGCAAACCGGACCTGCTGCAACAAGCAAAGCACAGCGAAAACCGCAACAGACATAAAGAGAACACAAAAAATTAAACCGTTCTATTACCTTATTGCCTGTTTCGTTTTCTATGTCTGAATCTGCCTTGACGGCCACCTCTTTCGCCTGTGCCGGGAAGCATCGCTTTCCCTCCCGCTTGCAGAGGTTCGTGGTTTTTCCATACGCAGATATTTGCAACTATCTCTTCGTCCATGGCGATGTTACTGCCCTCGCATTCAACTACATATGTCGGGTATCTCTGGTGCAATGTAGCAATTGTCCCCGGCCTTATACACAGGCTGTCTATTTTATGAAGCTGCTGGTCATTTTTGCAATTGATATAGGCAACTCGTGCGGATTGGCCTACCTTTAATTCAGTCAAAGGCACAACAGAACTTTGAGCTGTCCGGCAGGATTCTTTGCAGCATCGGCCTTGCGGTATCGGCGATCCGTGCGGACATGTTTTTGGATGGCCGAGCAAAATACAGATACTATCGACCAGTTCGGGCGTGATAATATGCTCAAACTCACATGCGCCTGATTCGAAATCACCGCCAAGAACATCGTAGAGCAACCTTTCTGCAAGTCTGTGTGCACGAATTATTTGTCTGCTATAATCTTCACCTTTTTTTGTAAATTTGATTTTATTTCCATCGGCAGATAGTTCAACCATATCCTCGGACGACAATTCATCAATTATTGTAGGGTCTATCTTGCCGTTCATAGCAACCTTGAAAGCCTCTGTTGAATCATTTCCTTCTTCTTTCATATACCATAACTGTTCGAGATGCTCATCTCTTTCCATTTTCCTGTCATTCATAAATTCCATCTCCCAAGAGTAAACACCAATATCCAGTTTAAAATACCCGCCAGAATAAAAGATGATATGTTTATCGCTACAACCATCGCTAAACCGGTTTTTACGCCCATCTGCTTACACATTGCCACAATATTTGCAAAACATGGCACAAACATCGTTGTAATAGTTACAGCAACTACGCACTGGATAAAATTCAGGGCACCTGAATCTACCATGTTTAACAATAAACCAGCTGCCGCTTCGTGTCGTGCAAGAGAAAGTATCAGCGCATCGACAATATCGATGGGCAAACCAAGCCACCCGACAACAACCGGGCTTAATGCAGTTTTTGTTAAATCGAGCAGGCCTATTTTATCAACGAAAAACAGCGCCGCCGCCGCAATAATAAATATTGGAAGTGCTTCTTTCAGAAACCAATACAGACGATAATAGGTCTTGACAATTATCGCCTTTGGGTTTGGAACTCGAATAGCAGGCAATTCCTGGATAAAGCTGCTTTTTTCATCGTCTTTTATCACCTTGTTAAGCAGGAACCCTACACCAATCTCAACAATTATCAGTGTCCCATAGGCAATTACAAAGCCTAAAAGCCGCAGATTTCCGAGTTTTCCAATTATTCCCATATCAACACCCAATTGCGCAGCGCAGGGTATGGCAAAAGCAATCAGGTAAACAGCTATGAATTTTTCCTTCCGGCTATTTAAGCTTTTCGTGAAAAGCGTTGCCATCGTTTTACATCCAAGTGCTAAAACCAACGGCATAACCGCTTTGCCGGTTAATCCTATCTTTCCGAAAATCCTTTTAACCAAGACACAGAGGTTTGGCATATAGCCTATGTCTTCGAGAAAACCAAACATAAGAAAGAATACAGAAAGTATTGGAAGTACGGTAACTATCGCATTAAATAAACCCAGCGTCAAAATTCCGTAATTGCCTACAAGAAAGTCGTACCAGAACTGATGTTTTATAGCTCCATCTTCAGCCTGGAATAGCCCTTCAATAAATCCAATCGTAGGGTCAACTATCGTAGCACTAAGTATTTCATCAAGGAAACCTGCGACATGTACCACAAGCATAAATGTCATCAGCAAGAAGAATATTAATATCGGAATCCCGAATACGGGATGACGGCTCAATCGGCCGAAAGCCTTTGAAAACTGGCCCAGTGTTACCTTTTGTTTTTTGGTTGTAATATCTACCAACTCATCGACCCAATGAGCACGTTTGTTGTTTATGGCTTGGCCGATATTCGACCTGAACTGTTTTTTAATTTTATCTACCTGCTGAATTAACGGAGCAGTTTTCTCAGTACCATATTTTTTTGTCAGGTAATCGGCAAGGAACGGGTCGCCGAGCAACAGCAGTACCGCGGCCTTTCGTTTAAACCAGACATCCTCCGGCAATTGGGGGGCAATGGCCGATATGCCGCTATCTATAATTTCACCATACTTTACAGGCCATTTGCCTATGCGGGCCTTGCTTATGGCGGCTTTTAGATGGTTTGTGCCTATACCATTGACGGCTATTGATTCAATGACAAGGACACCCAAAACCCGTGACAAACCGCCCGAATCGATCCATATACCCTTTTTGGCGGTTTCATCTATCGCATTGAGCGATATTACCATAGGTATTTCCAACTCTAACAAATCCGTGGTAAGGGTAAGCGATTGCTTCAACTGGTTCGCATCAATGCACTGGATGATTACGTCCGGTTTTTCGGAAAATATCATATCGCGAACCTGGAGTTCTTCCTCGGAATGAATATAAAGGCAGTGAAGACCGGGCGTATCGATGATTTCATAAGATTGGCCGTTAATCTGGCATCTGGTCTTTTTCACCTCTACAGTTGTAAGCGGATAGTTAGCAACCAATGTATACTTACCTGACAGATTATTAAATACCTGGCTTTTGCCAGTATTGGGCAACCCAACGATAGCGATTTTCTTAACCTCAGTAGGATTGCTCGAACCATCCCGGTCACCTATCTTTTTTCGAGTCAATCTACCAACCATATTCCAACTCTCCTTAAAATGTCATCTGTGCCATCAGGCCAAAGACAAGATCGTCTTTGGCGGTATTGGAGCCGCCTGGGTTGGCCACGTACTGAATATTTGGGCCGAAAACAAACCATGGGGTAATCTGGGCATTATAGTAAGCTTCTACTTCACTTTCATAATCTTCCGGATAAGTTGAAGCCGCGGTATTAGCAAACACGCCATGAACGTAGGCAAAGCCAAATACATCATTATCCCTGCCTTCTAACAAACCCTGATACTGCAAACCTAAGCTGAAGAAATTGGTAGTGTCATTTCTCTTGCTGGGTGCATAGCCGTATCTTGCGAACACGCCAAGACCTTGACTGTCTTTAGCACCGGGGTTTTCTTCATAAACCAGCCAGTCACAGCTTGTATAAACGCCGATGTCGTCACTTTTGTTCTTGCTGCCGTCTGAATTTGCTTTTGGCTAAGGATCGTTCCAAAGACCCACTCGATAGGTACCATTACCGGCTGTTATACCTGTCTCAACGGCATAGAAGAAATAATCTTCATCATGAAAAGTTGCCCCGAAACCGGTCTCTCTGTTATCTCCCTGGGCATCAACAATACCGCCCATTAGATACCATGAATCGGTTACTGGCCAATTGAAAACTACACCCAGCCCTTGCGCAGGAAATGGTATTGACGAGTCATCGACCAGAGAAGCATTTAGAAACTGGCAGCATTCGTCATCGGCATATTCACTCGCGTCAAATATACCTATGAAGTCCAGCTTGCCAATCGTTATGGTGAGATTGTCATTGAAAAAAGGCCCTTCATAGAATGCCTTGACAATATCCATCCAGCGGTTACCGACAGCCAGAGCGTTTACGCCCCATGCGCTACCTACCGAATGACCGTCAATACCTTCGGTATCAGGCCAGCCGCCCCAGCCATGTACGAAAAATGAGCCGCCTTCGATATCCAACAGCTTCTCCATGTCTATCGACATTTTCAGGTCATACCTACCAACGTGCCTTCTCCTGCGATCATTTGTACTTGTTCCGCCTTTTACATTGGCCTGATAGACAGCGGTCAAGCTACCGCCAAATTCTATGCCGGAAGGATCCAATCTGTCATTGATGCCTAAAAACGTCAGTAGGACTGGTACAATGCCAGAAATCTGCTACTACTTTTGAATCGCCACCTGATTCGTCCGCCTGGCCAATCGCTGCCAATCCCAACAAAAACATGGTACCTAAAACAACCTTTGCCCGACTTACATTCCAGCCATTTCTCACCTAACTCCTGCATCCTTGCCCTGACGGAGCATCCGACAGCAGAGATTGATAATAAATCTCAATCTCATATAGGAGTTTACGTCACCGTTGAACCGTTGTCAATTATTTCATGGGGTTTTTTGAAATAATTTTGACATAAGGTTGGAATACTATAAAATCACTTAAAGGACTATGAGAATGATAATCAACTATCCGGCAAGGCAGGCTAATTGAAATCAGCAAAAACCATATTCAGAGAGTACCTTAGAAGCAACGGTATGCTCTATAGTGAACAACGAGAGCAAATTCTGGGTATATTCCTCAAGACGGAGAAACACCCCACGATTAATGACCTTTACGATCTGGTCAGAAAAAAACACCCCCAAATCGGCCTTGCCACCGTATATCGGACGATGAGGGTGATCTGTGATGCTGGGTTGGCGAGAGAGACTGATTTCGGGGGCAGTATCAGACACTTTGAGCATAAATACAAACATCAGCACCACGACCATCTGATCTGTACCAAATGCGGCAGAATAATCGAAGTGATGAGTCCTGAGATCGAAAAGTTGCAGGAAATTCTGGTAAGAAAGCACAAATTCAAGGCTGTCAGGCACAGGATGGAAATATTTGGTCTTTGCCAAAACTGCAAAAGCAAAGAAACACAGGGTTAAGCCTTCGACGTTGCTCCGGTCAGGCCCGACGGTTAAATATATCTGCCTGATTTATTTGTAAACTTTGTCCTCGATTTTTTCGAGACGTCTTCTTTGTCCGCGGACCTTTGTCGTGAGTACAATTACGCTGATAATCAAAACCAATAAAATTAATGCACCTAACATTCGTTAACTCCTTTCAAATTTTATAATATTTTCTTATTGCCTAACTTCACTTTTGTTTCGCGACTTTCTTTTCCTTTGAATTTGCCAGCTTTTTAATTCCAACAACGAGTAAAATTGTCCCTCCGACTGCCAGTGCAATTGTCCCGAGTGACAGCCCCAGAACAGCTCCTGTGGCAGCATAGGCATGGCCGTTTCCTAATGCCAGGCCCAATCCTCCACCCAAAGGTAATGCCGAACTTGCACTTGTTTCTAAAGCCATAATCCGCCCTTTCTGATATATAGTTCAATTATTTTGTCTTTGACTCGGCTTTTGAAGCTTCTTTTCCCCTGGAAAAAATCTTGTTCCAGATTTTCTTGCCGATATATACGGTCGCAACACCCGCGGTTAATGGAACGACAAGCGTGCTGCCCAAAGCAAGAGTGGTGCCTGCAACGGCATGAGCTGCTGCAACGCCAAGTCCAGCAGAAACCCCCAGCCCCACGGAGTCTTTCACTGTATCTTTCGCTGCCTGTGCCCCGGCTTTTTTGTGCTCTCCATACTGTATCATATTCGATACGCCGTAAAACAGCACAGCTATACCGCCAACGACTGTCCCTGCCGCCAAAGGACCAACTATAGCCGCTCCTACAGCAGCTCTTTGTGTCAGGCTGCTACTTACTGCAGGCGATGAGGTTGAGACAAGTGTAGTTGAACTGCCGCCGGTTAAAGTCATAGATGCCCCGCTGGTTTTGACGATAGAACCGGATGTCTTGACAATTGACGATCCTGTGCTGCCTACCGGACTTGAAGATACAGTTCTGATAGGTGATGAACTTGTCTTAACTAAATCAGTCACAGGTTTGTTTGACCATTCTTTCATTTTAGTCCCCTTTCTACATTATTTTGAATTACCTGATAAACATTCAATAACATAGGTGACCAATCTGCCAAAAAGGAGGCCCGCGAGATGGACTATTTCCCCATTGTGATCGCGTTTGCAAATCAAGGAATAATCCGGCAAAACAACACAGCAAAGTTGACCTAATACATCTTGTAATGAGGGGGGGGCAAAAAACGCTTTCTGAGAAAATATTATATTTATCGGTTTTCAAAAGCATACTTTTTATATTTAACGTGATCATTTCGTTTTAGCTGGTTTTCAAGTCGCGTTTTCCGTTGAAGAACAGCCTATTCCATATTTTTATAGAAGCGCATGCGACTGTAGCACCCATTGCTATTGGAGCAACGATTGAGCTACCCATTACAAGAGAACTTCCGGCAATTGTAGCACCTGCCGCCTCTCCCAAACCAGCAGCTATCCCCATGCCTGCAGAACCCTTCACAGTATCCATAACTGCTAGCTTCCCAGATTTTTTGCTTTCCCCGTAGTTTATCATATTGGCAACGCCGTAACAGACAGCGGCTACGCCGCCAACAATTACACCTACCGTCAGCGGAGCAATTAAAGCTACTCCAGCGACTACTTTTTCTGTTACTGCCGTGCTGGTTTTAGCAGTAGTTAATATCCTTGAAGAGTTTGCTGCCAGAGCACTTGAACCACCGCTTGCTAATGCAGTTGGCAAAGCCCCGCTGTTTGTGATGACTTGTCCTGAAACATGAGCAGACGTTGAACTTGCCGTCAGCACCGTAGTAGACGGTTTATTTGACCATTCTTTCATATCATACCCCTTTCTTTGATTAAGCTAACAGTTGCCAGAAATGCCTTGGCATTTGCTTGGTCATTTTCAACGCCCCATTTGAGCCGGCAAATAACGGCTCATCAACGCGAGTTACCTTACCGCCGCCTAATTCGGCCATCGCCTCTTCAATAAGCTGAGGCAGACCAATCATTTGACTTCCGCCGCCGGCCAATATCACATTAGAACGCAAAGCCTGCTGAAACTCCGGGTCGTAAGTGGCGATTAGTTCGGCTATCGAGTTAATCATACCGGCCACAATGCTTTTGCAGGCTGTCCTTAATTCATCGGTAATGTCAAATTCTTTTGGCCGACCCTTTACCGGAAACTTGGTCGTTACCCGCTCCGCACTTTCGGAAACAAAACCATAACGTTCCTTCAATTTCCTGACCATATTGGTAGTAAACTGGGCTTCGGGGTATTTTTTTTGAATCATCTTTGAGAGCTTCTCGTCCACAAAATCGCCGGCTTCATCTAATGCAATCTGATCTTTTTCTTCGGGCAGTGTTCCATGTAAACGGCACAAATCGACTGTTCCAGCACCAATATCAATAACCAAAGCCTGGTCGAGGATTCCAAGTCCGTAAGCTACGGAAAAGGGTTCAGAGACTATCATAACAGCATCAAGCACGCCACGGGCGGCATCGATAAGAATACGCTGGCTGGCAATACTGGCCCGAGCCGGAGCCCCTATTACACCATAGACAGGCTGATCAGGCTTTGGTTGTGCTTTTTCTAAAAGGTGGCGTACCAGTTGCTTGGCGGCTGTGAGATACTTATTGTTTTTATCTTTGCTGTCGGTTTGAATAACTCCATGAGCCAAAGGCCGAATAAGCTCTACGCTCAGGCGATGTTTCAGTGCCATCTCTCCAAATAATGGTTGATTACCTAACAATTCTTCAGAGACATTATCCTTCGGATAACCTACATAGGTCGGCACCACTTCACGGATACCATTACTGGCTGAGACAGATGCTCGCGATGTGCCAAGGTCAATACCGACGAACAACGCATCGGCTTTTAATGAAAGTACAGCAGAACTCTTGGGTATCGAAGTTTTTTTCTTTTTTGCCATATTTTTTAATCCTTCCGTTGGAACATTAATCTTCATATTCCTTCCGACATACTATTGCCGGCGGTGGTATTAATAAGTTTGGGTTTCTGAAGAGCGATATTCTGTCTGAAAACATTTACCAATACTGTTCTCTCATTATCGGTAAGAGAATCGGCAACTTTAAGCGAATCCATCGCTTCTAATATATCTTTTCCACTGATATAGCAACCAGCAACCAACTCGTCGAGTCTTTTCTGAAGGGCAAGTATGGTTTCAGCCATAATCTGAAGACGCTGTTCAAGACTTTCTTCCGTATGAGCTTCGGCGTGCATCAGTTCCTCAATTACGGCAGTTTGGCCCCTTGCACCGGGGGAAACGGATCGCAATTTTTCTGTCGCCTTGCTCAAAGTGCTGCATGGCAGAAACAAAACTTTACGAGTTCCTCCTACGACTTTTCCTACGCCATAGCCCAAACCACGTGAAATGTCAATAAGACCCATATCAATTCCCAGGCAGAACTAAATACCTAAAAATATACGACGACAGGATTGTGGTAACTTCAGCAGGCCTGATTCGGTTTCAACCCTTGTTACCAGAATTTCTGCTATTTTTTTAAGATTCTTTTCTATAGCTTCTTTTTTCCGCCCGGATGTTTTCTTTAGCCGGGCCGTCAAAAAAAGTATCCTTGTTATTTCAACCAGAGTAGCAGCTTCACATATTCTTTTAATTTCTTCAGCTATAACAGAGTCAACATTTTCGATTTCGCTTAATTGTTTTGCACAGAAAGATTGTGGCTCCAAAGCATTTATGTCCTTATGCGCTGTTTCAATCAAAAATAAACTTAGCTTCTGTCTAATTGGATCCATCAACACGACTTTTTGTGCGAAAATTAAGGAACAATTGGCTGGTCAGGTAATTGCCTAATTTGTGTTGGAATTATCTGTCAGCATAGCACTTTTATTTGTAACTGATGCTTGAGTTTTCTTTTCGACAACAACCGCATCGACAACTTTCGACTTTTGAGCACCAACAATTTGGCCAAATAAGGTTATTAATAAAGTTTTTTCTTCGTCAGCCAGTTTTTTGGAAGCTTCAATCGAATTCATCACTTCCCACAACTTGGTTTCGCTAACTGGGCCGAGAGCACTTAAAGCGTTAATTTTTTCATAAAAAGGCCTTGCAACCTCATCTATTACTTCCATTCGCTCTGAAATCTTGCCCATCATGAATTCAGCCTGCTTGTATAGAGTGCGTGAGAGCTTCTTGAAAATGGCGTTTCGAATCTTCTCAGGCAGATTCTTCGGATTCAAAGCCTGCTTCGATTCTTTCAGTTTTTTCTGAACTGACGACAGCGCATTATAACTTTGGCCTGTGAACTCGCCAATTCGACAGGCAATATTACAGCAAATATCAGCAAAACCCATGTTGACTCAATCCTTTTCGGTACAAAAATTGCGGTGCGAAGTATCGTGGAGAATGGCCGAAAAACTTTTTTTACATATTACCTATTTTAAACTGGCGCGCCGCGCACGCCTACGTTGAAATGCCTTTGATGAGCAAAAAAAGGCATAAAATAAAAGAAAGCGAACTCCGGGGCTTCAAATACTTCAAAACTATTTCAGTGATGCTGGAGAGCTTACACAAAGCCGGCTGTCAATACATATCCCTGCTCTTTCTGTACATGTTCAATCCGATCTGCACATCACTTCGGGCCGTTCAGCAGGCAAGCGAACTCAAAAAAGTTCAACGCAAGTTGGGATGCCCCCGTGCGTCACTGGGCAGCTTGTCGGAAGCGGCCACCGTTTTCGACAGTGCGTTAATGCAGGAGATTGTCGCAGACCTGTCCGATCAGCTGCGGCCTATATCCAGACATGCCAAACTCGATGATTTGACGGGGATTCTCACCGCCGTGGACGGCACGTTGATCAATGCACTGCCCAAAATGGCCTGGGCCTTGTGGAAAAGCGAGCAGAACGCCATCAAGGCTCATACACAATTCGATATAGAAAAACATGTCCCAATCAAAATAACGATTACCCAAGCCAATGCCAGTGAAATAGGGGTTCTGGCAGAGAACCTTGAACCGGGTCGTATTTATGTTAAAGACCGTGGGTATGCCTCTCTGGCGTTATTTCAGCAAATATTAGAAGCCGACAGCTCCTTCGTCTACCGGGTCAAAGACAATAGCGTTTATGAATGTCTTGAAGATTATGAACTGACGGCCGATGCGTTGGCCAACGGAATCGTTTTTGATAAAAAGGTTCGTCTGGGCTCTAACCGCAAAACTAAAGAACAACTGTCTGTGCCTGTCAGGTTAATCGCGATCAAATGTACGCCGCATAAGAAACGCTATAAGATCGGGCGTGGAGGACCTGAACAAAGTGAGACACTGCTGATCGCTACCGACATATTCGATCTGGAAGCCGACATGATTGCGTTAATCTTCGAACATCGCTGGGCTATTGAGATTTTCTTTCGCTTTTTTAAGCATGTTCTTGGCTGTCGGCATCTGCTGAGTCACAAACAGAACGGCATTGAATTGCAGACCTATGCGGCTATTATCGCTTGTATGCTGATTGCCTTGTGGACGGGACGTAAGCCGACACTGCGGACGTATGAAACACTGTGCTGGTATTTTACCGGCATGGCCGATGTAGAAAAGTTGGTCTCTCATATCCAACGTCTTCAAAAAATTGCTTAATTGAGTTCGGACTCAATCTCCGTTGTGATTGAAGCCCGGGTAAATGCTGCGCACATCCAGCGAATACATCCCTCAATATGGCCAAAGTGACCAGACCGTGGTGAAATATTGTAAACCATGTAAGCCGGTCAAGTAGGACAGCAAATCCCGGGCCGAACAGGATTGATGTTGACTCCTTTTTACATCGAAGAAAGTACCGTACAGAACACCAGGGAGATTGTAATCATAAACTTGATGAGTATATTCATGGCAGGACCCGAAACATCCTTAAACGGGTCGCCGACCATATCTCCGACCACAGCAGCCTTATATGCCTCTTCGACATCTTCGCCTCTTCCCCGCTGGACTTCAATAAATTTTTTGGCATTATCCCATGCACTGCCCCCAATAGACATGCTCATACCCAATACCGAACCTACTATCATCGCTCCGACCAGGAATCCACCCAAGGCTTCTGAACCCAACACAAAAGCAATAATAAATGGTGCTGAAATAGCAACCACCCCAGCTACGACGGTGCCTATCAGGGCATCTTTGGCAATGAGAGTTACACATTTATCCGAATCCGGCTCTGCATGGCCGGTCAACAGGCCTTCTATTTCCTTGAATTGCCGGCGAACTTCGATAACCACTTTATTCGCTATTCGAGTTACAGCACCCATAGTCCATGCTGCAAAAAGAAGCGGCAGAACGGCACCAAGAAACAGCCCTACGAGTACCGCTGGAGCAAATAACTTGGCGTCGCCCAACTCTGTTCCACCGACAAAAGCTGCAAATAACGCTACCGATGTTATGACACCGGCGCCAAGAGTAAAGCCTTTGCCGATAGCTGCTGTAATATTTCCAACCGTATCAAGCCTATCCGTAATCTCGCGAACCTTTGCGCTTGCCTTGCTCATTGTGGCAATACCGCCTGCATTATCAACTATAGGCCCGTAAGCGTCTATAGTCATGATAATCGCCATTGTAGCTAACATGGCTACCGCCGAAAGCCCTATCCCATAAAGCCCTGCTTCCAGAAATGCTATAACTATCGTTGCGCAAATTGTCAAGATAGGCAGAAGTGCTCCAACAAACCCTATCGCCAACCCTGCGATTACATTGGTTGCCGGGCCTGTCTGTGACATCTTTACAATATACCTGATCGGCAGTCCTGAACAGAAATATTCTGTTTCAAGGCCGAGTAAAAGACCACAACCCACGCCCGCTGCAACCGTTATGAACAGACTTACCTCGCCCGTTAAGGCAATAACCGCTATAAACGAACCCACAAGAAACAAGCCATTTGCAACGTAAAGAATATTCCGCAAAAAATCCTGCGGGTCTGCACGCTTGGTAAGGAACCTGCCAACAGACATACTTACCATAGAACTGATAAAACCTATGGTCACCAAGACAAGCGGAAGCACAGTATATTTCATTTCCCTCATTCTAATACCCATGATAATAGCAGCTACTGTAGAACTCATATAGGACTCAAAAAGATCCGAACCCATGCCGGAAACATCACCGACATTATCACCGACGTTATCAGCGATTACCGCCGGGTTGCGAGGATCATCTTCCGGCAGGTTGTATTCAAACTTACCTGTCATGTCCGCCCCGATATCGGCACTTTTTGTAAATATGCCGCCGCCTACTCTGCCGAACAGTGCAAAGAAAGATGCACCAAGGCAGAAACCGGCAATGATATATGGCAAAGTGCTGGGATCGTCGCCGTTAAGTACAAGAAAGGAATAAGTACCAAGCCCGATTAAGCCTACAGATGCCACGGAAATCCCCATTACGGCGCTACCCTGAAAGGCCGTATCCAATGCTTTACGCAGACCGCTGCTTTTGGCCGCCTGGCAGGTTCGTGAATTCGAGGCAGTAGCCGCCTTCATGCCGATCCAACCGGGCAGCATCGAACAGGCTGAGCCTATCAGAAAAGCAATTGCCGTCGGCACACAGAGAACTATGCAAATGACAAGGAACGCTGCGAACAGGAAAATACCCGTTATCTTGTATTCCTGTTTCAAAAAGACAACCGTTCCCGAACGAATCTTCTCGGCAATGGCCTGCATCTTCGCATCGCCCGGCGAATTCTTGAAAAGGTAAAAATAACCAACTATAGCAATAATTAAACCAATAACACCTACCAACGGTACCGCCCGAAACAGGAAGTCATAGGTGGTTAATTCCCCGATAGGGACCGGCCCATTTGATAGGTGTAATGGAGTATCAACCGCTAAGGAAGCAATTGGTATATAACGGTATTGACCATGGCTGTAAATATCCAGAAGGGCTGTGTCGTCTTTGTCGGAAGCGACAGCATTGAAGAAGTCCTCTATGTCTGATATAGAGGTTCCATCAATACCCACAATTACATCACCCGGGGCAAGGCCTGCGTCGGCGGCAACGCCTCCAGGCACCACCGAGATAATTACGACACCATCTATGTTGTAGGGGATACCATAAGCAGTCCGCAAATTTGAAGTTATAGCCGAAAACGATACATCCCAGTTTGTATTATCTGTGATATCTGTCGTGGTTTGCGCTGTCAGCATGGTAGCCGGCAACTCGGCAAGGGTTGCGTATGTCCGAACCTTTTGGCTGTTTCTTAAATACGTGATTCTGACATTATCACCCGGTTTTAATGTCGCCATAACCTCTTTGAATATTTCCACAGTTTTTGTGGCAGTTGTGTTTATTACTGCAATGACATCGTCTCTTTTTAAACCTGCTTTTTCCGCAGGGGAACCGGAAATGACGCTGTTTACAAGAACACCATGCTCATCTTGTATGCCTAATTGTTCAGCAATAACTTGATCTACAGAAACAATCTCTACACCAAGAAAAGCTGAAGGTGAAACAGAAGTATCAACCGCTGCCGTCTTAATGACTGAATTCTGCATTACCGTTTCGCTGGTACCATTAACCAATTCTGTACTCGCAGCATCTATATCGAAACCTGTTATATTTGAATATATTAGGTAGGCAAAAAAAACGAACACCATACCTGCCGAAACAATTACCCACCCAACGTAATGCTTCGGACATTTATCAAATTGCTCTTCGTTATTACTCAAAACCTTACCCCTGACTTATCTTCACTTTTTGTTTTTCTTATCTTTTGACAAGTTTTAGACCGCACGCTGGTAACACAGGGTGGGATTTGCGTCTTTCCCTGCTTGATTAAATCGTCGAAAGTGGTATTGTTGTACACATCCAGAATCGCATCGTGATTTTTTCCCACATCTCCATGAAAATACAGTTTTTACGGAGAGAACATTCATTACCCCTGTACTTGTCGATAAGACAGCCAGGTGGTCCGACCGGGCCCTGGATAAACTCCATTACTTAGCCAACGGTAATTTTCTCCGGTGAAGGAATCAGGACATAACCGCCATCATTGCCTCGGCAGGATTCGACAAAGCCGGCCTGCTTGAACTGAGTGAGTATCGTCTCAAGAAACCGCCGCGGGATAACCTGAGCCTTGGCGATGTCAGCAATCTTCATTGGACCTTGTTTGCTGCATTTAGCCAACTCAAAGATCGCCCGCAAGGCATATAAACTTTTTTGCGTTACCTGCATTTTGTATCCTTAAGTTCCTATTGTTTTTACATTCAACAGGGTACTTCAGACCCATCCATCCACCATTGCTGCCATCGTGCAACCAGGAGCAGAAACGACTTTTCATCTCTTGGAAACGGCCCGCTCATTTTCTTGCTGGTAATTGTTTTCAGTACATCAAGAATAGCCTTACGTATCGTTTTGTCAGGGTCATTTAACCGCTCAATCAACGATGGAACTGTCTGCCAACAGCGTAATTTGCCCATCGCCTCGATTACTGCCTGCCGGATTGAAACACTGCTATCATCAAGCAGTGGTAACAACTTTACAGCGAGTTCTTCTTTGCCCAGCCAGCCGATACAAGTAATGGCTCTTCGGCGAACTTCTTCGTCTTCATCGTCAAGCATACGTATCAGTGCTGGGCTGCTCTGGGCACCACTGAGGCGATATAATCCCCATACAGCAGCCAGCCGAACAAAGGCTGCCTCATCGGCCAAAGCGCGTTCAATTGCATCAGTGCCTTCTTTCATCCCCAAACTTGTCAGAGCTTTAAGGCATTCTTGTCGAACCAGCGCAGATGGCTCGCTCGCCATTTGAGCATCAAGAGCCCTGATCGAAAACTCATGACGTATGTTGGCCATTGCCCTGACTGCATCTATGCGTGCAGATGTGTCGGGGTTGGTAATATCAGAAAGAGCACTTGCGAACAATATCCGCTCGGTTTCACTGTCAAAACTGGCAGTTTGGACTTGCTCAGCCGTAACACCAACCAGAACTGAGACTCTATCATCAGCAATCACAGGCTTAGACCGGTACTCTTCAACATATACATTCCCTCCGGCATCAGGCTTAGCAACAGTTGTTTTTACCGAAGGGGTTGCTTTGTTTTCAATGATTGCTGGTACGCTCTTCTCCCGGCCTCGATAGCCTATGGCGATTTCTGCACATGGTTGAACAACTTCAACATCGGACGAGAGACCGGATTTAATGTCCTTCTCAAACTTGTAAGCTTCCTCCAACTTGCACTTTGCTGCGGCAAGTTCGGATTCTAATGTTGCCACATGTACTCTGGCAGCATCTTGGCGAGCTTTTGTCTCATTGACCTCCTCGCGTGTTTGTGCCAACTTAGAAAGCAATGAATCCCTCTCTGTATGCAAGTTTTCGAGCTGCAATGTAAGCTGGGTTTGGGCTTGTTCAACCTGGCTTTTTGTTTTTTCCAACTGTCGCCTGGCCTCAGCAAGGTCGCCTTCCAATGCTGCGACGCGATCTTTCGCCACACTTACTCGTGCTGCTGCCTCCTCTGCTTTACGCAATGCCTGTTCCAGATCATAAATAAGAGATTTGTTCTCCGTTTGCTGTGCCTGGAGCTGTGAAACAAATTGAGATTGTGCTTTTCCAACTTGGCTTTGTGCCTGGGTCAACTGGTCACGGACTTCAGCAAGATCAGACTTCAGTGCAGCCACCCTGTCCTTCAAGGCATCTTGGCTAACCATTGTTTTCCTGGGTTTCGGTTTGATTGCAAATATTTCAGGTGTAGATTCAGTACGTTCATCTGTAACAAATTCAGAAGGCTCAATAGGCCGAGTAAGTAAATGTCCTACCGTTGCCAGACTGCCACCCATAAACCCCGTAATTTTCTTGCCTGCAAACGCTACTGTTCCAACACAGGTTCCGGCACCTCTGAACACCTCCCCAATGATTCCCAATCGCTTTACTCTAACATTTTCCATGTGTTTAGTCTTTTATTTTTTTTTATCAGTTCCTGCGTTTGTTTTACTATTTCTTTGTCCGTCTTCAGCAGGATGTTTAAGATTAGTGTCCACTGTCGCCAGGTCGTTAACGTAACGTATTAATTTTTTGCCGGCAACTACCGCGGCACCAGCCAGAACACCGGCAAACTCGGACATGTCCGAAACAATTTCCGAAAATTCTGATTTCTTCTTGTCCATTATCCTGTCTTCCTTTAGATCGAATACCCTAAATTTCTCCATCCGTATACTCAACCGGTATATCTTTACCAACCGGTATCTGCTCAATGGTGACTTCAGGGCCGTATACATTTATCAAAAGAAAATGCCGTATACCCGAATCCAAAAGACCATCTGAAAAACTTCCTGATGTGACGTACCGGACGCCATTATTCGTAATATCTACAAAACCGTGCCAATGGCCCTGCAGAACGATATCTACCTGGTATTTCTCAAAAAGAGCTATGAGCTGCTGTTTTTCTTCTGTCTCAGGAAATTTATAGTTGCCGTATAAGTTGCCATATATTGGCATATGGCTTATTACAAAAAGAAGCGGCTGTTTATTGCTCTTCAATCGCTCCTGGAGCCACTCCATCTGGTCGAGGCCTATCTTCCCGCTGGCGGTATCGATTACGATAAATCTTGCATTGCCGCCACAGAAGGAATACACCGAAGGCCCCAGGAACTTCCAGTAATACGCCCAGCCGTTGTTACAGATGTCGTGATTTCCCAGTGTCGGATACCACGGTACAGTCAAAGCATCACAATGACTGATAAAGTTGCTGTATTCGGACTCTTCACCAAGATATGTCAGGTCGCCGCCAAATACAACAAATCTCATTTGCTTTTGTTTTATTGCTTTGTCGAGGTCATCAAAGCAGCCGTCCCCTTTTGAATGCATATGCGGATCGCCGCAAAATGCGAACGAATAAACGTAAGTACCTCTTATCGCATTTTTGTAAGGCGATTTTATCGAGTTAGACAGATTAAACCTCTCGTCAACCGTGACATACTCCGTTGCCCCATGTACCAACAGAAACAAACACAAAGGAATAAGTATCAGAATAATCGGAGGCCTTATGAGTAAGGCCAGAAGGATTTTATTCCATAATTTCTTTTTTTCTGGTGTCATCAACTCTTCTTCACCTCCGCCGGCCTGGTATATTCCCTGTAAGAAAGATACAGTATCAAAAGTATTAACAACCCTATAAATAATACAGTATCATTAGTTGAGCTTAACTGCGGCGGCACTTCCGTAGGCCTGTTCATACCCGTAGTGCTGCTAGTACCACCTGGTGTCCCAGGTGTCCAATCTGATGTTCCACCGGTATTTTCATCTCCCGGAACAGTTGAGGGTCTGTTGAAAGCGGGATTATCCCCTGTTGTAAGCTGTACATCGGCAAATGGCATTCCTCCGGTAAGCACAGACGTTATTCTCTGCCTCATGGTCTGAGTTTGAGTTGGTGTGGTATTAACGGCAGCAATAATTCCTGATGAATCCAACGGCACATAACGTACTGAGCCCTGGCTGTAAACATCCAAAAGGGCAATATTATCATTGTCGGATGACAAGGCACTGAAGAACTCATCCATACCGGATACCAGGGTCTTGTTAATACCTGTGATTACATCTCCCGGCTGCAGACCAGCCGCATCTGCGGCACCACCTGGTGCTACCGACAAAATTACTACACCATTTGTACCAGCGGGGATGCCGAATGAATTCCGTATGGTCTTACTGATATCTGAAAGCGATATGCCCCAATCACTGCCACCCGAGTCGGTATCCTGATCCGCTGCCAAGGTATCGGGAAACGCGACAAGCTGTGCGTACGCTATGTATTTTTGACCATTCCTGATGTATACAATTCTAATCTTGTCACCTGGTTTGTATTTGTCCATTAGCAGCCTGAACCCATCAGTATCCTCTACCGCTTCGCCATCCAAAGAGATAATAACGTCACCTCTTTGGAGCCCTGCCTCTTGTGCAGGAGAGCCGCCAACAACGCCGTTTACAAGAACACCGCACTCACTTGGCAGTGATAACTGCTTGGCAATAATGGAATTGACAGAAAGAATCTCTACACCAACAAAGACTGAAGGCGAAACAGAAACCGCTTCGACCGCGGCGGTTTGCACAATATTGGCGGTCTTTGCAAGGTTAATTGTTATATCCGCAGTTTCATCTGTAGAACCTAATCTTAGCCGGTTTGGTGCGGATTCGAACAGAATATATACGCCTAACATAAGCATTATGCCCAAAAGAAAGGCCCATAGAGCTCTGAACTTACTTTTTTTCTTTTCCATTTTCTCTTTCACGGCGTAATTACCTCACTTGTTTATTTTGAATTATGCTTGTCCATTTTATCTTACGTTTACAAATAAAAGCACCTTCGACATATAATGATGTTGTTGTCGCTGATTTATAAAAGCTAATTATTGCCGTACTGGATATTGCAAATGAGATTAAAAAGTAACTCGTATAGCTAAACGTGGTGTTTTACAGAGACTCGCCTTTTTTAGGCTATGGTAGACAATACACATATTTTTATTTACGATGGTTTTGGTTGACATTTGAGATGTTTCTTTGTGCTGCAATTCCACATCACCTTCACACCTGATGTTACTGCGACACCTACGGTAAACGGAATAAGCGAAGTGGTAGAGGCAACCAGGACCGAAGCTCTTACTGCATTACTTGCCAATAAGCCAAGGCCGGCAGCCAATCCCAGGCCTACCGCTTCGCCTCCTGTATCAACAACAGCATCCCGTTTTGTTATTTTGCCCTGCTTATATTTTTTTACATTTACCAGAGCAACTATACCTCCCCACAAAACAGACACGGCGGCACCAGCTTTAACAGGATTGATGGCATCGACCGTTATTATCCTTGCAGCTCCGACGGCCCGACCCATAGAGTAACCAAGCGTACTTGTTACGGTTGTAGGACAGTAATAATCAGTTACATCCATTGCTAATACCTCTTTCTATTTGTTCAATTTCTTATATCGTCATTCTATTGTTTTCTTTTTCCTTTCAATGAATCGCCTTCGATAGACCATAAAAGCCGCTTGTCCCGAATGCTCTATTATCTCGTGATTCGAATGAGCACTTACTGCCATTGATACTACAGGCAGGGCACGCGGCACCAGGCGAACTATCAAAGCTGCGGTCAGGTGTTCGATGTATTCCTCTAAGGCTTTTGAACCCAGAACCGAAGCACCTTTTTTAGCTGTGGTTTGGCTGGACGATTTGCTTTTGATCCTCTTTAAGGAGCCGATCTCTTTTAAGGCCCTGAATTTTATCTCTGAGCCGCCAACGCCGATTTCGATTATTCTTAGTATTATCTCTTTCTCGATAATGTCGTTTGGATCGAAACCATAGCAAAATGCGATTTCCTGAATCATATGAAAATCCTGAACCAATAGTGCCGTTAAGTCTACTGTCGCCGTCAGTATACCGCCAAGTCCTGCCGCAGCGCCCTGTATAGCACTTGCCTTCTCGTGGAATTTTATATGTTCGCGGTTACATTCGTCTAACAATCCCAAATCACACTCTTTCAGTTCCGACAGGTCTTTTATCATCACACCGTGAGCATGAGCCCTTTTTATCAGATCTTCGGGATCGACTGTATAGGTTGATGTGGTTAGTAGATTACTAACGGTTTTCTCAACAGTATTTTCAAAAATTTTGAGTTTTTTAGGCCCAATCTTACCGAGGATATAATCCACTGGCCTGGAAACAACATCGAGTATTTTCTTATGAAAGCCCCTATGTTTTTCCTTCTCCCATTTCTTTATTTCTTTCAAACTGACTGTTTCGTACTCACTTATTTCCATGGTTTACGATCCCATAACCAATCATCACAAACTGTAAGCATACTTTGGTTCAGCTTTAATAACGGTTTTCATTTCAGGGAACTTCGTTTTGAATTTCTCGGTTATAGAGCGGATAATATCGTAAGTTTCCTGCTCATCAGCGTCTTGCTCTAATCCAATATCAAAAACTACGTTGCATTTATTCGCATCACAGCCGACAATTCTTAAATCATGAAAAGCATTTACCCTTCTGTCTTCAGAGATAATCTCATTTATAGTCTGAAAGATTTGCTCATATTGAGGATGTTCTTTATTTATTGGGTCAACATGGACAACCGCCATTCCATGAATCTTCTGAGTGATTGTATCTTCCACTTGCTCCGCAAGAGCATGAAGCTTAGAAGCAGAATCATTATCTGATACTTCTATATGCAATGAGATTACACTTGTATAGCCGTATTTGTGAAAGATTATGCCATGAACTCCTGAAACACCTTCGTGAGCTAATGCCAGATTTTCTATTTCTTTAATCGCTTCTTTTGAAGGTGCCTCGCCCAGCAAAGGATTGACTGCTTCTTTGGCAATCGAAAAGGCTGAGTAGAAAATAATCAGAGAAACACCAACGCCCATTATGCCGTCAATGTTATGATAGCCAAATCGTGTTGCGATAAGTGCAACCACTACCAGGGCGGTAGCGATTACATCGCTTCGATGATGAAGAGCGTCTGCCTTAAGAGCCTGCGAATCAATAATCTCGCCAAGCTGATAGGAAAACCGTGCCATCAGTTCCTTTATCACTATAGTTGCAAGGATTACTAAAATCACACCGGTCGGAGCTGTAGAGCTATGCGGTTTGATAATGGCATGAATCGACTTTTCCAACAGTTCCACGCCCGCCATAAATAGTAACACCGAAACGACCAAGGCCGCTACCGATTCCATTTTGCCGTGGCCAAACGGGTGTTCTTTATCTGACGGCTTTCGTGCTATTTTGAATCCGATTATCACTACCGCTGAAGTACCGGAATCGGCTAATGTATGAACAGCGTCAGCAATCAAAGATACACTTCTTATCGAGAGTCCAAGGACTATCTTAATGACAAACAGCAGCAAATTGATAACAATACTTGTCCAGCCTTCAAGTGTTCCATAACGTGACCTGACCTTCAGATCATTGACGTTCTGGTGATCTTTAATTGCTTTCGCTGCTATCCACTGTGTAAACTTTTTCATCGACTTCTCTCTCAGTCACCAATTGCCTTCAGTAACAACGGCCTGGCCTTGTTTATTGGTATGGCAAAACTGACACCTGAAAAATATCCCGATGGAGATGCGATGGCGGTATTAATACCAATGATTTCGCTGGCACCATTTATCAAAGCACCTCCGGCACTACCGCGGTTTATTGCCACATCCGTCTGGAACATATCTTTGTAGACAGTATTACCAATGACGATACTTCGCTTGTTATCGCTGACTATCCCAGCGGTTACTGTGTGCTCGAAACCAAACGGCGAACCGATAGCAAGAACCGTATCGGTTATTTTGACCAGATCGGAGTTTGCCAGTTTTACTGCCGGCAAAGGCCTGTCCGATTCTATCTTCAGGATTGCAAGGTCATTTGTAATATCGACATCAACAACCTGGGCTTTGTATATCTGACGCACAGAACTAAAAACACTCACGTTAACGTTCGGGCAATCTTTTATTAAGTGGTAACAGGTAAGAATATACCCACGTGCATCAATGATAACACCTGAACCAAGAGTTTCTTCGTCTGTTTGCAGGGCTGCTGTCGAGGGCATATCAAAACTCAAAGCAGGCCCACCCCTTCTATTCGCAGAACCAACATCAGCCGGGGCTACGTCTATATTCACAACTGCTCTCTTTACTGCAGAAACCACATCTGTAAGGTCGTCATCCGAGCACGCAACAAGCTGTATATTCGAAGCCGTCAGTGCAATGTTGCTGCTTCGGATAGAACCATCCTGAACGGTAGTAGTCGTTCCGGTTCTTTCCTTCATTGCGAAACCCAAAAAAGCCAATTGGCACACTATGAGAATGATAAATCCGATAACTATTGTGATCGTAATCACATTAGCTTTTGAGTATTTCTTTGTTTTTATAAGTTTTTCGAGCTTACTTTCCGTCACTAAAATACCTCCGTGTCATTATCTTTGTCTTTGTCTTTATCTTTAGAAGACTTGGTTTTTGATGAAGGCGGCCCACCGCCGCCATGTTCTTCTTCATCATCAAGAACACTCCCTGCCGATGAATCCTTGATTCTGCCATCATTGTATATGTCAAGAGCCTGCTGAACTGTGCCCACAAAGCCGGTGTATACCTTGACTTTCAGATCCTTGAGTGCTTTGAGGGCTGTGGCACTTACGTTATTGCAAATAACAATCGAACCGCCTTCAGCCACTATGAACTGACCGATTTCGTCTCCACTTGCCCTTTTGTCCCTGTAATATGGATTGGGTACCGCTTCATATGTTCCTAATCCGAACATTAAGAAATAACGAGCATCGTCGAGTAACGGCGCAATATTAGATTTAAGAGTTCTGCCTGTGGATGGGATAACCAATTTTTTAGAACTCCCCGCCACATAAACCATGTTCGATGTCAAAGCAACTGTAGTTGCCGCTGTCGGTACTAAACTGCTGCCGGCCGTATTGCCGCTTGTGCCTCCAGGGGTTTGGTTAACCAATCGAGAGCCGCAGACGGGACACGTAAGTGAGGAACACGGAACAGATATGGGATGCGTTACGGTTACGCCGCACATTGGGCACACACATAAATCTGAGCGACCAGTCTGGGCCGCACCGGAGCCAGACTGACCACCACCCTGTGCCGGCCCATCTACGGCAGTGCCTGTATCAGCTGCCCCTCCCATACCCATACCCTCCGGAGGTCCGCCGGCTATCGTAACAAGCGACGTCCTTTGAGCTTGAGTTACCGACTGTGTGCTCTGGCCTAAAGGCGGCACACCATCAGGCTGGCTCGATACCGGCACTAAGTAAAATGCCTGCTGAACAGGCGACACACCGTCAGGTTGGCCGCCAACAGGAAGTAGGTAAAACGTCTGCTGAACCGGTGGAACATCATCGGGCTGACCACCGGTTTGTGTTGCATTTCCAGTTTGTATTGTACCTCCAGCCGTGTCACCACCAGGAGCGGCATTAACCAGACGAGAACCGCAAATAGGACAGCTAAGCTGCGAACAGGGAACACCTATCGGATGGGTTACCGTTGTGCCATCCACAGGACATATACATGTTGTTGAACGAGCGCTCTGCGATGAGCCTCCCACATCAGCCGGAGCACTGCCGGTATCAGTCGGAGCGCTGCCCATACCCTCAGGAGGTCCGCCGGCTACTGGCAGTAAGTAGAATGTCTGCTGAACAGGCGGTACATCGTCCGGTTTGCCGCCAATCGGAACAAGTGAAACTGTTTGTGCCGAGCCACCCATTGACGGCGGTATGTCATCCGGTTTGCCGCCAACAGGAAGTATGTAAAATACCTGCTGAACCGGTGGGACATCATCGGGTTTGCCGCCAACTACCACCCCGGCAGTTTTGGATATCTGGCTGCCATCAATGAGTGCACTGCTGGCACTTACCATTCTGCCGCCGCAAACTGGACACTGAAGAGCAGAACATGGAATACCAACCGGATGGGTCACTGTTGTGCCATCAAGAGGACATATACAAACCGTTGTTGAAGAACCCGCCGTTTGTTGCACTGGTGTTGTTGTAGGCGGTGTAGTTGAGGGCTGATTGCTTATTGCCCATAGATCGGCGGCTGTTGGTATCGCTGCTATTCTGCTGGGTGGGCTTGTCGGTGCTACTGTACTGCCTGCCGCTAAGGAAATGGGTCTCATCTGGGTTGGTATCTGTGTTGCTGGAAGCTGGGTTGTCATATCCGTACCGGTAATTGAATCAGTTCCCGGTGATGCCGTCATAAGCTGTGAGCCGCAAATCGGGCAGACCATGTCCGCACAGGCGGTACTTGCCGGATGAGTTACTTCTGCACCGCAATTGGGACAAACGCAGGTTTCAGGCCTGCTTGTCCGGGCATCGCCCTGGGCGGTAAGTTCGAGAGGTTTGCCCATAGGAGGAATAGTCCCCGGCTGACCGGACAGACCATCACTTTCTTCATCATCGGTATCGGCCTCCTCTGTCCATGGTGAGCCGCCTGTCGGTATCGTAGCTGTCGATGAATTGCCATATCCACCCAGATTAGCTTCTTTTAGTTCCGGCAGTCTTTCCAATTGATAATTGGTTATCGCGGTTCGAACAGTTCCCGTAACATGACCATAAACCTTTATCTTGGCTAAATAAAAGGCATCAAAAGACTGCGGCCCTATTGCGCTTACTACAATCGCGTCAATTTTTTGATCAATCAACATTTGTGCTACGATTATGCCCGTACCGCGAACCTGGGCAGCATAAGGATTAGCAATCGAGGTTGCCTGGTTCTTGTTAAAATCATACAGAATAAAATATGGGGCAGAGGCAAATCGGTAATAAATCTGACCATTGAGACTTGCAGAATCAGATGGAATAATTATTCTGTTTGTTTTTGTAACATCTTCATCAAAACTCATCATCACAACTTGTGGCGGTGAATCACCTTCGTCAGGAAGCGTTACAAAGAATCTTTTGCCATCAGAAGATGAATAAACATCCATCAAAACACTCTCAACATCTTTGAGAGCCTGATAAAAAACCTGCAGGTTAGGCGTAGGAACCTGGTTGATACTTACAATAATATCTCCAACCTTAATGCCCTGCGAATCGGCAAGACTGCCCCGCACGACCGCAACAACAAGAACGCCTTGAACTTTATCGGTTATTTTGAATGCAACCCTTGCATCATCTGTCAGCGGCGACACCGATATTCCCCAGGGCGTGGACAATACCGGATTAACAGCAGTATCAGTGGTTCCTGCTACTTTTTTAATCTTTGTATCAGTTGTTGCGGCATCATCGTCCGGTTTGACACCAAGTGTAACATAAACATTCTTCTTGCCGCCATTTACTTTGTCTACAGCAAGCTTGACAGTATCTCCCGGTTCAAGTTTCCGAAGCCGGTCCTGTATCTGTAAGGTATCGACCATCTTGGTTCCGTCGAGGGAAATAATAACGTCGCCTCTCTGCAAATCCACCTTATCTGCCGGTGAACCTGATGTAACATTGTTTACGAGAACCCCCTCGCTTGAGGTTAAACTAAGTGCACTACTGATAGTAGCGTCTAAATCCCGAATCTCAGCACCAAGCCAGGCGAGCTTTGCATCCAGCTTATTGTAGTTTATCTCAAGCCCACCGTCAGGGGCGCCTTTAATCACATGGTCAAGCAGCGTCATAAAAAGGAAGCCAAAGGTTGCAAGAGCCAGAAGCCCTACCACTATGGCCCATCGCCTGATTACCCGCTTCTTATATTCCAGCACCTGTTCTTTTTCTCTGGGCGTCATATCATCAGTTATTGTTTTTAACTTTTTCTTTTTATCCTTATTCTTTTCCCATATCATAGTTATATTTCCTTTAACTGGGGTTCTGATACACGGGACACAATTACCACATCCCCGATCTTTTCGAAATCTTCCATTATGTTTTTCCTAATCCTCTCGATTATCTTTTTTACCTCTGAAACTTTTATCTTTGGATCAAACATTGCCTCAATGTCTATCCAGTTTTTTTGTCCGACCTGTCTGGAACGCAGCCTGCTTACATCTTTTATGGCGATTTCTTCCATGACTATTTTTTTTACCTGGGCAAGCATTCCCTTGTCAAAAGACCCGTCAGTCATGCCTTTAATTCCTAAAACCAATGTTTCTATCCCATTTTTGGCAATCATAAAACCTACAATAACGGCAGCAACGGGGTCAAGAACCGGAAACCCAATCCTTGCACCAAAAACACCTGCCAATACTGCCAGCGACGACCACACATCGGCCCTGTTCTCCAAGGCATTTGCTATCATTGCAGGAGAATTCACCTTCTGGCCCACACAAAAGGAATGTCTGAACAGAATATCATTAGCGGCAACGGATATGACCGCCGCCCACACAGCCAAAATACTTGTATTGTATACATTTCCCTGAATAATCGAGGTAATCGACACTGCGGTAATAGCCACAGCCGCACAAACAAGCAACACCCCAAATATGGCTGATACGATAAATTCTACATTACCATGGCCCCATGGATGATCTTCGTCCGGCGGCGTCGAAGAGACCTTTAAGCTGATTATAAGCAATATCGATACGATAACGTCGCTTAGAGAATGAACAGCATCGGCGATTAGAGCCTGGCTTCTGCCGAATATGCCGCCCAACAGCTTTACGACCAGAAGGGCGAGATTGCCCCAAAAGTTTAGCCCTCCGACATGCTTGGCACACCAGTAACATCTTTTACAAACAACTGCCATAGTTTTAAATTCGTTATGTGATAAGTATGATAACTGTATTTACTTTAGTTCCGGCTTTGACGCACGGGATATGATCACCACGTCAGCTATCCCCTCGAATCGCTCCATTATGTCTTTTCTAAGACTTGCGATTGTAGTTCTTACTTCCGAGACTTTCACCTCAGGAGCGAAAATTGCTTCAAGATCGATCCAATTTTTCTGGCCTATTTGCCTGGCTCTTAATCGGCCTATATCTTTTATACTCTCCTTCTTTAAGACCAGTCTTTTCACGCTGGCAAGGGTCTCTTTGTCAAAAGACCGGTCGGATATGCCTTTGATCCCTTCAAGAAGCGTATCTAATCCGAATCTGGCAATCATAAAACCAACAGCAATAGCAGCGATAGGATCTAAGAATACAAACCCCATCTTTGCACCGAAAACACCTATCAGAGCGGCAAGAGAAGTGTAAGCATCTGACCTTTTCTCCCGGGCGTTTGCTATCATCACGGGCGAATTCATTTGTTCGCCGACACAAATACCCTGTTTGCTTAAAATTCCGTTGACAATAATAGATATGACCGCCGCCCATACCGCCAGAATGCCCGGATCATCCATCCTTCCTGTGACGATAGTAGATAGCGCGGATATGGAAATCATAATGGCCGCACAGATAAGCAATACACCTATTATGACCGAGGTGATATACTCAACATTGCCATGGCCCCAGTGATGATCCTCATCCGGTGGAACAGAAGATACCTTCAAGCTAACCAGTAACATAAGTGCCACAACAACATCACCTAGAGAATGCAAGGCATCGGCAATCAATGCCTGGCTTCTGCCGAATATTCCACCTAAAAGCTTTATGGCAAGCAGAAGAATATTGCCAAACAGATTCAAACTGCCAACATGCTTGACACACCAATTACATTGTTTACACACTACCGCCACAGATCAGACCTTTATATAGTGCTCCAAATTGAATTCCCCCATTCGTTCGCGGATAAGGTACTTTACAACAACTTACAATTCCGCTCGCGGGATTTTATTACCCTTCAAGGGTACATCACTTTCTATTTTGTTTACTCAGGCTGCCTTTATTTAGAATCAGCCTCAATTTCTAATTTCTTGCCAATGCCCTCGGACTCCACATTTGCTGGTGGTTCAGCTAACTGCGAATTTCCTTCAAACACCCATTCAGCCTCATTTTCCCAGCTATAGTAGGGCTGTTTTTGGAAACGCAGAATCTTCCTGAAAACATTGCCGGGAAAAGTGGCCAGTTGGGTGTTATAAACGTTCACGACGTCACTGTACTCGAGCCTTTTGTCATAAATCTGGCTTTCCACTTTCGCAATTTGAACAACGAGCTCTTTGTACGGCTGGCTTGAGACTAATTGCGGGTAATTCTCAGCCACAGCCATAAGCCTTGTTAAGCCAGTCGGCGAAAGTTCGTTTCCGGCAAATTGCTTTGCGCCCTCGATAAGTTTCTTCAAATCATTTGAGACGGTCATGGAATCTTTCCTTGTCTCTATCGCGGATGTGAATATGCCCTCTTCATGGGCTATGAACCCTTTCACCACGTCCGTCAGGCCGGTGACAATATTTTCTCTCATCTGAAGCCCGGCTTCTACCTGCGCGAACCGATTGTCCATCTGCTGTTTCATCATGGTAAATACGTTGTAAAAGTATATATGAGCATATATACAAGCTACCGTCAGTACCGTTATGGTAATGGGCATGTAATAGTCAGCAATAAACCTGCCAAACGAATGCAGCCACCGCTTCTTCTGAAAATGCTCTGAACCTAAGACCACTCGCACCTTTTCCTGACGTTTTTCGCTGGCTGATTTTCTAAAGGGAATCGCCATAAAGAACCTTTCTAAATATCTTCAAGCTCCATAGCCTTTTTGAAACATTCTATAGCTTCTTCACGCCCACCCATCGCCTCATAAGTGTAACCAAGTCGCTTGTGAGCCTTGGAGTAATTCGGTTCAATCTCTATCGCCTTAGCAAGGCTTTCTACCGCCTTTTCATATTCCTTGAGCTTATCATAGGCAACACCGAGGTTATACATCACATCGAACGACGTTTTATCCTTGCGGGCAAGGGCACTTAGGTACTTAACCGCCCCTTTGGAATCGTCGTTCTTTATGGCCATAAGGCCCAATCTGTAAACCGCATCAGTAAGAGTCTTGTCCATCTCAACAGCTTTCTTATAAGCTTCCTCGGCCTCCTCGGTCATATCTTCCCGCTCACAGCAGATACCGAGGTTGTAATAAATATTCGCTTCTTCTTTACCCATGCCAATCAATTTGTTGTAGTGGTCAATGGCCTTTCCGTACTGACCACGCTCCATCAATGCAGCAGCTTTTTTGAAGACCAGCTCCTTTGCCTCAACAGCTTCAATATGTGTTAAATTACAGTAGCCATTAACAAGACCATCAAGGCATCCTCTGAGTTTGCCGAAAAAACTCTGCGTCCGAAGGGTCAGCGGCACCGCCTGATCCTTTTTGGGCTCTTTCGTTTCGCTCTTCTTTGTCATCTTTTATGCCTCCTCACTTTCCTCTTTGGCAGCCAAGTTTGCTCTCATTTTGCGAATACCGGCTAATACTGCCACTATTCCAAATAAAAGCACCGCCAGCGGCACGATAGTAACCAGTATATCTTTGAACATATACCAGTTGCCCATTATCCCCCACAGTCCAATCACGATTGCGATGATTCCTACAACAATGTGCAACATTTTTGCTCCTTTCTACTAAATTTTTCTTAAATATTTACTCTGCCATCGCTTGTTTCAACAGCATAATTCCACGCTTTTATTCCGCCTATCACGTTATACACGTCTTTAACCCCGGCATTTACAAATATCTGGCATGCAACCTGGCTTGTTACGCCGGTAAAGCAATACACGATTATGTCCTTTGTTTTATCCAGGCTGAATACACGGTAGCCCAGTTCATTTAAAGGTATGTTTATCGCCCCGGGTATATGACCCTGGGCATAAGATGCGTTATCTCTGATATCGACGACTATAAAATTCTTGTCGGATTTGTTGTCTATCCTGGTCTTCAATTCATCTACGGTAATATTGTAGAAACCGGCCTCATTGGGCAACTTAAAAACAAAACTGTCAGCAGAGTGGGCCACCCCTGTAATCCTGGCGCATACTACCAACCTTCCAGCTATTACTAAGACAGCTAAAACCAAAACAACTATTAAAATAAAAACTTTTTTCTTAGTCGTTATCATGCGATAATAACATTCACTTCTCTTGCGAAAGGAATTTTCTCCATTAACTGTACTTTGACGCGGCGGGCAATTCTATCGGCCTGCTCCATACTGAGCTCATCATCTACTCTTATCCACATATCAATATGCAGCAGTGTTCCAACGTACCTGGCCTTTACGTTTATAATCTCTTTTTCCTCGCTTACCTTTTGCGTGCATACCCTTATTCGCTCCAGGATTTTGGGTGATGGAACCTTGTCCATAATCCCGCTAAGGCCCACAAAAAGCATTCGAAGGCTGATAAAAAACACAACGATTGAAATGATTGCGACACCAATCCTCTCAAGATACGCACCACCGAGATAAGAAAGAATTAAAAATAACAGAACAAAAGACGAAATCCACGCACCGATGCGATTGTAACGCCCGGACATGGCCAACATTGTACTTGAGCAACTTTTGGTTTTCTCCGCGAGATATCGATAAAGAACCTCGTTGGTTATTACAGATATAATCGTGACCATTATCGCCAGGGTGTATAAACCATGCATTTGTAGTCCAGCCATGACCACCAGGCTGTAGTAAATCATATGAATAGAAATAACCAGACCAAGAAAGCCGACCACTGCCATACTTATAAACAGTACCTTGCCTAGGCCATACGGGTATCTCTCATCGTAAGGCTTTCTTTCTATAACCTGTGCTTGCCATGGAATCAAAAAAGCCACTGCCGCCATAAAGGAGAAAAGACCGTCCATCAAAACCAGCCTGCTGCCGCCCAGTAAGGCTATTCCAAACTTCAGAATGGCAATCGCCAGATTAGCCAGCAACCCTACCATAAATGGTTGAACTGAATTGTCAGGATTTGGATATAATTTAGTTGTGCTCATTTGCAATTAATTCACTTTTTGTTGTTTTTGGAGTTTTTTATAAAACCTACGAGGGACGCCGTGCCGTAACCAACAATAAAGCTCAAGGCCAAAAGAAAAACCGTTCTTATCTCAAAGCCGTTTGTGAAAGGCATATTTACCCGTGTTGTGTGCATATTGTCGCCAATAAACAGAAAAATAATCAAAACAACAATTACAACTATTATCGTTCGCCACATATTTTTTACCTGATTGTTTCTTTGACAATTGGTTTTACCTTGTTAATAGGAATCGCAAATCCAACACCTGTGAATACGCCGGTAGGAGCGAAGATGGCTGTGTTTATGCCTATGACCTCGCCTTTTACGTTGATAAGCGGTCCGCCGGAATTGCCCCTGTTAATAGCCGCATCTGTCTGAATCATATTATCATAGGTTTGACCGTCTATGACAAGGTTTCTTGAATCATCGCTTATAATCCCTGCCGTAACGGTCTGCTCTAACCCGAAAGGTGAGCCTACGGTCAGAACTTTATCGGCCACTTTTATCATGTCGGAGTCTCCGAGAATCACTGTAGGCATAGACGAGTCGGGTTCGATCTTCAAAATGGCAATATCATTTTCCAGGTCTTTGCGAATGATTACGGCTGGATAAACCACTCTTGCCGAACTGAAGGTTACAACCTTGATACTTGTGGCATTGGCTACTACATGGGCATTGGTCACGATATAACCCCTGTGGTCAACGATAATTCCTGACCCAAGAGATGCCTCTTCAACGAATTGTATGGACGGGTCATCGAAAGCAACTGAACTTGCCAAAGCCGGCCCACCTCTTCTCTGTGTTATCTTGTCCGCAGTTATATTGACAACAGCAGGCCTTACAGAGGCAAAGGCAGAGCCCAAATCATCATCCGCACATGTTAATACAAGATTATTACTTGCAACTGTACTCGGACGCTGACCCGACTGTGTAAGCGTATCAACTTCTACATTTACTGCTGTGGTCTGCTCCTGTAAGGGCAGTTTCTTGCGCTGCAGCAGGTCCCACCTCAGGAAGGAGCTGCGCGTGCCATAGATTCCCAGATTGATAGTACCCCAGTACACTATGAGAAAGTTAACCACGACAAGTGCTACGAGCACCCACAAGATATTTTCCGAAAGCCATTTTTTAAAATTCATCTGCACACCTTTTTATCATTCTTCATCTGTATAGCGTTCCCCTGATTCATCGAGCCGTTTGCATACCGGCTTTCCATAATCATCCTCTTCATTTGTATGTTCGGTAAGTATGACGTTATCGTTGTCAATAAATACCGAAAGTATTCTGTCCAGCAGACTTGTCTGTGTCCTGGCAACCGCTGTGACGACACCGGATGAATCCAGCGCCACATAACGTAATGTGCCCTGACTGTAAATATCCAGAAGTACTTTGTCGTATTTGTCTGACGACAATGCGCCTAAGAAGTCGCTCATATCTGCAATTGGCGTATTGTTAATCCCGGTAATCACATCACCAGGCAGCAGACCAGCCTGATCCGCCAGGCCGCCTGATGTTACCGACAGAATTACAATCCCATCGATATTGGCCGGAATACGCAACGAACTGCGCAAATCCGAATCGAGAACAGACAGCAATACACCCCAGTCAGAACCACTTGTATCTTTAGCAACATTCAGAACGGCGGATGAGTCGGCTAATGTGGCATAGACTGTATCTTTTTGCCTGTTTCTTATGTACACGATTTTCACATTGTCACTGGGATTTAGAGTGCTTATAATATTTCTGAAGCTGTTTACGTCCTCAACTGCAATGCTATTCAGGGATAGAATAGCATCACTTCTTCGAAGTTCCGACTCTTGAGCTGGTGAGCCGTCAACAACGCTGTTTACAAGAACACCGCACGGATTCGACAGGCCAAACTGCTCGGCAATAACCGCATTCACAGACATAATCTCTACTCCGAGAAAAGCGGATGGCGAAACAGACTTCTCCTCCGCCGGGTCAGTCCGAACATTCGCTTCATCCGCCTTGGGATTACCGACAGCACTACTCAAAAGACTGTGGTCACCTTTGGTTACGTACGAATATACTAAACAACCCATTAAACCAGCCGCCATCCCGCCGATAACTAAAGCCAACCAGTAGTATCGCTTCGAACTTTTGCCGACCTGATTTTTATCAACCCTCAAGGCTTTTGTCCCTATTCATTTTCGTTCTTGCCTTCCAGCTCGCCTTCCAGTTTATCGATTTTTTGGTCATGTTTTTTTAGTTTGCTTGCGATCCAGAATACTGCAACGATCAGCACTAAAAGTAATAATTGTCCGAGCGTCATACGATAACTCCTTTCTTTAAACTTTATTGAAATATAATAGATTCCCGCGTTCGCGGGAATTATAGACTTTGATTTTGATTTATTGTTTTATCATTTCCTTTTCATCCCCAGGATGCTGAGGAACTGCACTATGGCAAGGGCCGTCGCAATTATGTAGGTAAGTGCTGCGGCTTTGAGCACCTTTTTGACACCTTCAAGCTCCTTCTCGTCGGCTATATTGTTCTCTTTGATATATCGTATCGCTCTGGCTGAGGCTTCTAATTCTACAGGCAGAGTGACAAGGTAAAAAACGACTATGGCAAGGAATAAAAGCAACGCTATGTTTATAAAAAACGATGCCAGGGCGACCCTGGACAACACTATCCCCAAAAACAAAAGCGGCAATATGAAATATCCTGCCTTTTCCACAATTGGGGCGATATTATTTCTTAACTTTGCCGGCGGATAGTTGGTGCCGTGCTGTATTGCGTGCGACGCTTCATGTGCGGCGATTCCTATCGCAGCAATAGAGGAGTTTCTCGCAACATGCCGGGAAAGCCTGACAACATTTTGGCGTGGGTCATAATGGTCTCTGAGAGTGCCCCCAACCTCTTCGATAACGACCTCGTTGAGACCAGCGGAATTGAGCATAGTCCTGGCAAGACGACTGCCTGTAATCCCTTTCTTAACAGGTTCCTTCGAATATCTTTCATATAGCCGATTAACCTTGATATGAGCGTATAAGCCGTAGATAACCAAAAAAACAACCGCAAAACCGGATATAGTGTAAAGTCCTGTCAGCATATCAATTTCACCTAACCTCTTTTTGTTTTTATGTTAACTGTTCTTATATGCAATCCCTGTTCCCCATACAGGATTTGCCCATTCTATGCTGTCACACGCTACGCGACAGGCGCCGCATTCGAGACAGTTTTCATATCTTATATCAATTTCGTTTTTGGACTCACTCCAAATATAAACCTCTGCCGGGCAAATATATGTGCATATTCTATTGAGACACTTTTTACACAACTGTTTATCGAGCCTGATATGTGATTCTTTGAGGGGCTTTCTGCGAACAGTAAAAAGCTTATCATTCAGACTAAGTTGGTTTTTTTCTGCCGTCGCCATATCAGATTCCGCCCTTCACCAATGCCATGACTGTCTTGGCAGCTTTAACGAAACTTACTCGGCTGCGTATCATACGAACAATATCTCGCTTAACGGTACTTTTGGGGACATCACTCACCTCAAAATATCTTGTTATCACCTCTTTCATAAGGTGCGGATAGTCGTTGAGCAGCTCTTTGTGCGTACGCAGTATGTCGATAAAATCCCTGCTGCTTTTCATATTTTGAAGGATAAAAGAATTCTTCAGTCGTAGTTCGTACTGCCGAAGTGCCTTGGTATCGTATCGCCTTTGGGCCCTGTTTTCCAATATTGTCTCAGCAGCCATCATCCCTGAAGCCATAGCCATGTTCACACCCTCGTGGCATATGCTGTTATTAACAAATCCAGCAGCATCGCCGACCAGCATAAGACCATCGGTATAAAACCTCGGCAGATTTTTATAGCCGTCCATCGGAATCATGTGAGCTGAATATTCCAGCGTTTTGCCGCCCTTTATTAAAGGCCAAATACACGGATGGCTCTTAAATCTGTCCAGCAACTGGTTTGGCGAAGGAGGATTTTTGCGTCCATATAACTCACTGATAATAACGCCGACACCTACCGACAACGAATTCATGTTAGTATAGATAAAACCATCACCTAACATACCAGGTGTGGCATCGGCAAAATACTCGTACGCCGCACCTTCTCTGGCTGTTAATCCGAATCTTTCGTCAATTACGTCTTTCCCCAGTTCTATCACTTCCTTAACAGAAATACATCGAGCACGCATCGATAACCTGTTGCGAAGTCCCGTCTTTTCCGAGAGCATGGAATTGGCCCCCTCAGCACAGACCACCACATCGGCTAATAAGACATTGTCCTGGTCATCGGCAGTACCGGCAGTTACACCGACAATTCTTTTGTCGTCCCATACAAAATCTGTTACCGCGGTACCGCAGATAATTGTAGCTCCCTGTTCTTCTGCCTTTTTAGCAAACCATTTATCAAATACAGAACGTCTGACGATAAATGAATGATTGTAGGGCGACTTTTTATGTTCTTCTGCGTCGATATTCAAAGAAACTTCTGAATTGTTTATCAGCAATGCATAGCGCTTTTTGGCTACAAATCTTTCGACCGGTGCTTCGGTATAAAATTCGGGAATCAATTCGCACATCTGGTCGGCAAAAAATGTCCCGCCAAACATATTTTTAGCACCGGGATACTGTCCCCTTTCGAGAATGACAACATCCACACCTGCTTTGGCAAGGACGTACCCACAGGCAATTCCCGCCGGCCCCGCCCCGACAATAACCACTTCACACTTAGACATCGCTATCTTCCATCTGTTTGGTTCGAGAGCCTTTGCCTCCAAACACCTCTTTTATATCCGTGACTCTTTCCTTTACTTCCTGGATGCCGCGCCCAACACCGTATACGACATTGTACAGAAAGCTTTTCTTTTCTTTGACTCTTTTTTTACTTTCGCCATCTTCCGTCTCGTTTAGCTGCTCGATTTTGCTGTAAGAACTGAAAAACTCTTCAAAATAATCACAATTCAAACAATCACCTTTACAATGGACCACTTCTTTGCCCAATTCGCGTACCACCACGAAGCAGTAATTAATCCGGCTTTTATATAGCAGGCAGTCTTTACACTCTTTATTGCACTTGGCCTTTTGTGGATATTCCCAGCAATGGCACAATGATTCAGATATAAAGCCAGTCTTTTCTTTATGAAAAGTCTCATAAAAAGCGATTGCTTCGGATACCGGAATCCTGCAATGGCCTCCGACAGTTTTCATTGTTCTAATTTTGCCTCGGTTAACCCAATTGATGATAGTAAAACGAGAAACACCGCAGAGTTTTGCAAGTTCAGTCGTTGTCAGACAATCCTTCCGTAACTCGATCTTATTTTTAGTTATGGTTTCTTTTAGCACGGCAGAAATAATCCTCCTACAATAAAGTTTATACGCAGATTACTTAACCGCCCAAAGCAAACTGATGTTCCAATTTGCTATCCGTTACAACAGGCTCGGCCTGCTCCCGGGGTCGTATCTTTTCTACTTCTCTGATCAAAGCCGGAACTACTTCAAGTGCATCCCCGACAATACAGTAGTCAGCCACATTGAAAATCGGCGCCTTTGGGTCTTTGTTAATAGCTACGATTGTTTCCGAAGACTGCATCCCAACAAGGTGCTGAATGGCACCGCTGATACCACAGGCAATATAAAGCTTTGGACGCACTGTCTTGCCCGTTTGTCCTATCTGATGAGCGTAAGGAACCCATCCTGCATCTACAACCGCACGGGAAGCTCCTGCTGCACCGCCCAGTACCTCTGCCAATCGTTCAATAATTTTGAAGTTTTCGGCACATCCCAGACCTCGGCCGCCGGCAACTATAACATCAGCTTCAGCTATATTAACTGCTTCCGCAATCCCTTTAACCACCGCAAGCAGTTGGGCTCTTTGAGTTAAGCTATAATCTTTATAATTATATCTGACGATTTTCCCGATACGCATCTGGTCTCGCTGGGCAGGTTTGAAAACTTTCGGACGCACACTTGCCATCTGCGGACGGTGGTTCGGGCAAACTATAGTAGCCATCAGATTGCCGCCAAAGGCCGGCCTTGTCTGCAACAGATTTTTAGTTTTAGTGTCTATCTCAAGGCCTGTACAGTCCGCGGTTAATCCGGTCTCCAGTCGGCTGGCTACTCTCGGAGCTAATGAACGCCCGATAGCTGTCGCGCCAAGTAAAACAATGTTTGGCTTATGCTCTTTAATCAGTCCGGTTATTACTTCTGTAAAGGCCTCTTCGATAAACACCGCCAATTGCGGCGACTGAGCCAGATAAACCTTGTCGGCACCGAAACAGACCAAATCGCGAGCAACCTTTGCAACCGCCTCTCCTAACAAAATCGCACAAAGAGGTTCACCTAACTTGTCGGCTAATTTCCTGCCCTCACAGAGAAGCTCAAGCGTAACATTGGCGATTTGACCTTCTCTCTGCTCGGCAAATACCCAAACACCTCGATATCGAGTCTTGTCAATAGTCGGTGTCTCTTCGCGAATCAACTCAATAGCTGCGAACTTTTTACAGGCATCTACACATGCTCCGCAAAGATTGCATTTAGCTATATCAATCCGGGCCAGCTTTTCTGTAATGGTAATGGCACCGAAAGGACACGCTGCAACACAAAGTTTGCAGCCCTTACATTTCTCCTCAATAATGCGTATACCCATCTTGTGCTCCTTCACAATATTTCTGCCTGATGGAGTTTAGACACCAAATCCGTTACCTGTTCGGCAGTCGAACCTTCCAGAATCTGACCTTGTCTGTTATGTTGAGGGGTAGTCATTTTGACAACTCTTGTGGGAGAGCCTTTCAACCCGATTTTGTTTTCGTCCGCACCGATATCCTGAGCAAACCAGACTTCAATCTCGGACCTTGCTGCATTTACTTTCCATTTCAATGAGGGAAACCGCGGCTCGTTAATCCCTTTGGAAACCGTAATCAGTGCCGGAAGTGAAAGCTTTATCCGTTCAATACCTTCTTCGGTCATACGCTCCACAGTCATATTGCCATCACCCACTTCACTTATCTTCATAACACAACAGACATGACCAACACCCAATCTTTCCGCCAGTGAAGGCCCAACGTGTGCGGTATCCCCATCGACGGCTTGTCTGCCGCAAAAAACCAAATCGAAGCGGCCTATCTTTTTCACCGCTTTGGCCAATGTATAAGAAGTAGCCAGTGTGTCGGAACCCGCAAAACCGATATCGCTAAGCAAAACAGCATTATCCGCTCCTAAGCTCAAAGCCTGCCGTAAAGTCTCAACTGCCTGAGGCGGCCCCATAGATAAAACTGTCACCATTCCGCCATATTGTTCCTTGAGACGCAGACCCTCTTCGAGTGCATATAAATCAAAAGGATTGATGACACTATCTACGCCTTCGCGAACAAGTGTATTGGTATCCCTGTTAATATTTACCTCAAGGGTGTCGGGAACCTGTTTAATACAAACAATTATATCCATCATCTATTCAAAGTTCTCTAACGTTAAAAATTGTTATCTCACTTTCAAGGCGAAATTTAATTGCCAAAAGATGTTTATTAACAGCCCGCAACCATTCAAGATGAAGACCTATATCAACTGTCAGGGGAGCAGCATTTCCAAGTTTTGCCTGGATGTTTTCTGTCTGGCCACGTAGAAAATGTATGGCCTTGCGAGACTTCATCAGTTCTGTCTCAAAGGCAAACTCCGGTGTGTTGGTAAATTGTAAATAACCCAATAAGTCGGATAACAACTCATTAAAAGCTTCGCAGATTCCTATTGACTTAACTAATTCAACACATAGCTGGTTTATCTGCGATGCTTTACCCTCCAGATTTAGCACCTGATAGGCAAGTGTCTTTTTTCTTTTCTCAAGTTGCTTCATTTTTGTTTAGCTTAGAAGCTCCTCTTTCCACCAAATACGCCATTGGTCAATCAGACACTCGGGTGAACTCTTACCTATTGAAATAGTTTTACCGGTGACAGCTTGTAAGGCATCAAGGGTAGCTTTCCTCATCGATTCAGCAGAGTCGTTCAAACACTCAATCAAGGCCGAGATAACTCGACGAAGCTGCGAGTCGCCGATGGGCTTGAGTTGTCCGCCTAACCAGCCGATACATGTAACAGCTCTTCGCCGAACACTTACGTCTCCGTCAGATAATATCGCTAAAAGTTTCGGCAGACTCTCGATCCCAGCTAAGCGATATATCCCCCACACAGCAGCTAAACGTACAGAAGCAGTCTCGTCTGTCAAAGCACTTTCAACAGCACTTAGTCCTTCAGCCATTTCAAGTGTTAACAATGCCTTGATACATTCCTGACGTACTACCGCTGACTTTTCATCGGCTATATGAGCAACAATGACCCGGGCTGACAGTTCATGAGAAATGCCGCCGATTGTTTTAGCTGCATCCACACGGACTGCTGTATCGGCGCTGGCAAAATCAGAAAGAGCTTTTGTAAAGATTATTCTTTCCGCTTCATTTTTAAAATCAGATGCCTGCACATCCTCGACTGTTACTTTCACTGGCTCTGTTAACTCAACCTCCGGCAGCGGCTCAGGTTCTATTTCTTCAACATCTATCTCAGTATCAAACTCAAGTATCGGCTCCGGTTCCGGCACTTCAACATTTTCAACGTCTGCATCTATAAGCTCGTCCTGAATAACATCAGATTCAATTGAAGGTTTGATTTCTTCCACAGTCGGTACAACAGCAGGTTCATCCTGATAATCTGTTTGTAGCAAAGTGATGTCTATACCTGATTCTTCTTCTGACTTAAGGTGAGCATCGCTGACATTAGATTCCAATGTAGCTATCTTTGACTCAATCAAATCGGCTCGTATTCCTGCATCGTCAGCCTCTTTGCGAACCTGGTTAAGCTCAGAAATCAAAGATTTATTCTCTGCCTGCAGGTTCTGAAGTTGTTTTTTAAGTTCAGTTTGGGAATATTCAGCCTGATTCTGTGTTTCGGCCAGTTCCTGTTGTGTCGCGGCAAGTTCTGATTCTAACTTAGCCGCTTGTTTGCTCACTTGTTCTTCTCGATAAGTTATCTCATTAACTTTGTTCTGTGTTTTTTCCAAATCCGAAATCAGGGATTCTTTTTCAACCTTTATATCTTTGAGTTGCGATGTAATATCATTTTGATCTTTTCCAGCCTGATTTTGTGCTTCAGCCAATTCACTCTGCGTTGCGGTAAGGTCAGCTTCTAACTGGGCTGCCCGTGTTTTTAATTCCTCTTCTAAATTCAGCATCTTATTTTTCCCAGTTTGCTGGTTTTCCAACTCAGACTTCAAAGAATTATTTTCCGATTGAAGGTTACTTATTTGAGACTTGAGGTCAGCCTGAACTTGGTTTGCTTTACTTTTCGTTTTTTCCAGATCAGAACTCAAGGATTCGTTTTCCACCTGTATAGCTTCGAGTTGCGATGCAAACTCAGATTGAGCCTGCTCAGCTTTCTTTCGCATCTCTTCCAATTCACGCTGAGTTGCAGCAAGCTCAGATTCCAACTCGGCTACCCGCTTACTTCGGCCAACTCCCACAGCAGTTGTCTTTGCAGGTTTGCTCTGTGTTTCTTCGAGTTGACTTCTAATATCATCAAGCTCCGATTCCAGTGCTGATGCTCGTGCCCTTACCGCACTTTCGCGGGATTTCGTCTCACTCAGTTCACTTCGCATTTGATCCATCTGGGATACTAATGAGTGATTCTCTGTTTTCAGTTCCTTGATCTGTGATTCGAGCTTTGATTGTGTTTTTTCCATGTTAGTCAACTTTCGTTGGGCTGCGGTAAGGTCGGATTTGAGTATAGAAGTTTTGGTATTGTCCGACTTCTTTTCAGATTTGCGTTTGACCTTTTCGTCAGCTAAGCCAAGCATTTCTTTTCCCGCTGAGATACTTCCGGTTGCACGACTCGCGATTTTATTGCTAATACTTGCCACCTTGCCGGCAAGGGCACCTGCACGTTCGGATGCAGTCCCAACAAACTCTAAATACTGTTTTTCATTATCCATCGTTAATACCTATAATTTGCAATGAATCATACTGCGTTGCTCTAAGCAACAGCGAAATCCCCAAAATCAGTTGTTGTATCCGGAAAAAGTAATGACACGCCGACGAATGCTACAGCGGAACAGGCTATGCCGTACAAACCATCATACAAACCTAAAGATTCGAGTTTTTTTGGAAGAACAAGGATATTGGTTAACAACAAAACTGTGGTTATTCCTCCGGCAAGCATGCCAGCCATAGCACCGGAGCAACTGCTCTTCTCCCAGAAATAAGCCCCAAGGGTCGGCACAAACAGCCCTGAAACCATAAAGGCATATGTATAGAGAGCAGCATGTAGAACCGAAGTGAACTGGGCGGCCATAACAACCGAAAGAGTGCCGATAATAAGAGTTATCAACATCGACAAACGAATCGATGCTTTAGTTGAAATCCTGCGAAAAAAATAGCGTTCGATAATATCAGTCGCGAAGTTGCCGGAAGACGCCATAAAGCAACTGTCCGCTGTTGACATTATCGCTGAAAAATATGCCACGATGACTATCCCAGTAACGCCTGCCGGCAGAACATCGCGAATAAGTATCGGCATTGCCATTTCCGGCTCGGCGCCAGGAGCGACAACACGAGCACACATACCAAGAAATGCACCGGCAAAACCAAGATATGCAATGCCGGAAATTATCGCGGCGACTAAGGCTACTTCATCGTTATATCTGTACCGAAGGAAATCGGGGTAGGTCATGAATTTGTATTTCGCATCAATTTTCTTGATTCGTGGAATAATAAATACAGCACTTAGCCATGCTCCGACCAGACCGGTAAACAAAAGCCAGCTTCCTGCAAGTCCCATCACAAAACCAAGGCCGCCCAAACCAATGGAAAAGCCCCCTCCGACATCCGTAGCAACAATTGAAAGCCCAACATAAGAAGACCCTATTGACCGGCTGCCGACGTAATAATCTTCGATGTTCTTGTTACGAGTATAATGATAAAGACCGACTGTTAAAACACCTGCCATATACAAAGAGAATATTAAATAGTCAAATATGGTCATATCTACATGCGTCAACTCAGGCAGGACCGGCCGAATTGTTCTTTTCCTAAAATGATGTCTTTAAGGAACAGCTTAGATGAACCTTGGTTTATTAATCAATTCCTGTCTATCTTACCCTTGGGCTTGACGCTTGTCTTTTTTGCTCTGGGAACCGCCGGTTTAGGTTTCTCCGGTGAATGGCGGTTGCTTAAGCTGCATATTGGTTTCTCCACTGTGCTCTTGTCGTCTTTAATCTCGGATAGTGTTTTGGGTCATGCGCTAGCTTTCGGGGTTCCAATCGGCCCGGTCTTAATGGAACTAAATGCGCCGCAATTTCACACAACATCGCCCGGTAGGTTGCAGGCAATTGCTCGGGCGGCTGCATCGCAAGGGCAGGCGCAAAAGCTATTATCGCACGGACAGCATGAACAAAACTGATTCGCGTAACATCAACATTATTGGCGACTGCGGCCTCAAGCATAATCGTGCTTACAATATTAATAGCGCATATCCGCGCAGCAACTTCTTTGTAAATTGCATCGGATGATTGGCTTCTTAATATATCTGCACCGATATCAATTTTGATTCGGCGAAACAGTGTTTCAATTCGCCATCGTTTCAGATACAACCCAGCAATCTCACTGGCTGGATATTTGTCTGCCTCCAACAAAGAAGTGGCCAGCCATATACGCTGATGTTTGCCACGAATTCTGGTTTCTATTTGAATGAACCTGGCCTTGATATACTTCGGCATTTCAGGATTGTTTCGGCGGTAAGCATCGCCGATTTTCAGCTTTGCGACAAAATCATTGGCGCCATAACTCCACAGTTTTTTAAGGCGTGAGACCATTAACTTTTGATGAGTCCATGTCAGATATTCAAGGCCGTTTTGCATGTAATTCCAATAGAGATTAGCTCCTGCGAAATGGCGGTCTGCAAGCAGTAAATCGCCTTTTCGCAACGTTTTAAGCATTGGTTTTAATAACGCATTCTCATCTGTCGTATAGCTGCCGAGCCGGTAGTTGATTGCGATCATCGTTTCGACCAGAGACAAACATACCATCCTTAAAAGTGGGTAACGCCGGGTACCGTAATTGCCTCTGGACAAACCGAACGTATTACGAAGTTCATCGGTCCCTGGCAAAGTCATACAGGTTCCGTCGACAGCGACAACTCGATGGCCTCGCCATTGATCAATATTTTCCGAATAAGCCTGCCCCTGCTGTGAAAGCCATGCAACAATCTTGTCCCAAACTTCTAGCGGCAAACGCTTTCGAGCATTGGAAACAGTTCCGCGTGAAGGTGATTGGCCGGCCATCGATGAAAAACTTGCGGTAAAGGATGCCCACAATAATTGCCATGAAGCGGTGAAAGATTCCTCGGGCCATATCCCCGCAATGATCATGTGCAAAATAGTCAGGACAGGCGTGATGAAACGGTTTCGATGATTATAATTAGCCTGACGGCAAGCGTTGAGTATTACCTTGTCTGGAAGCACTTCTCGTATAGAATTGAACGTTACTGATTCGAAGCTCAAATAGTTTTTTGAAGTTTTTCCTGCCACTTTGCCGATGGATTTGTTAGACATTGTATGGTCTCCTTACCAATAAATTTTCTTAACAAATCTTTTATCGGCAACAGGAGACCTTTTTTATGAAAAAGCTTAAGCAACCGCCATTCGTTTCTCCGGTTTTTCTTCCAACTTGTCTTGTTTAGCTGCTGGTTTTTCCTTTTCCAACTCAGCAAGTTTCTTTTTTGTCTGGCTCTTTATGGATTCGGTTGCCTTGGTGGACAGCTCTGGTTTGGGTTCCAGCTTTTCTGTCATCATATTTTTGACACAATCGCTGATTTCCCTGCTGCGAACCACCACCTTTCCCGCCAAAGTGCCCGCAAATTTAGATACAGTCTCCACGGTTCCCAAAAGCTCTGATTTATGGTTGTCCATTATCGGTGCCTTTCTTTTCCAGCCTGAGATTTTCTTTTAAACAATATCCACAATAGTTACCACGGCCAATAAACTGCAGGCCGGACTCTTCAAACTTTATAGATTCCTCGCTCTTTAAGCGGCAGCCGACTTTGTTTGACTGGCATTTTTGTAACCATTTTTGAAAGCCTCCTTTACTTCAGAGGCTACTTCACGGGCTTTTGCATACAGCTTATCCAGTGCATCCGGGCACTTCCTGCGAACAACTTCTACACCTACAGCACCGACGAATACCCCGCCTATCAGAATTCCTAAACTCTTAAGCATGATATTTCCTTTCCTTGTCAACATAGAATTGTTTTACTTTATTTGGCTTTTGTGTTCTTATTTGTCACCCGATTTCGTAAAAGGCATTGAATTCCAAAATCGCTTTACGCCATCTTCGGCCTTTTCCACCAGTTCCGGCTTACTTGAACGAAGAAACTGCATTCCTGCTGCTCCTAAAAGTACACCCAATATAGCCAACCCTATTACTGCCATCTCTAAATCCTTTCTCTGTTGTTTTTTTTCTATTAAAAAAACCCAGCCAGCTATCCATTTGTATAGCCAGCTGGGTTATATCTTTCTAACCTTTCCTGCCTCACCCCGGGGAGCATTAAAAACTCCAGCAGTCCTTGCTGGCATTCTATCCATGCTCGATATTATGAGGCCAAGCCCAATTATGCTATAAGGTGCAGAATTGGGCCATTATCACATATCAATGGATAGCGCAACGAAAATCACTGAGTCATTATTTTCTCAAAAGCCTTTTATTCGGTGTGAAAAATATCCTGTCTAATTGCATCGTCCTAATCTTCGTTTTTCGACTCATTCGGTCTTATCCCGCACTCCGTCCCCGTCGGTTACAGTAATACCCTGCACCATTCTCGGTAAAGCCTGCCATCGTAATTCATTTTCGCTTGTCGAAAGGCAATAAACCACACATTTGGTGGTACTCGTTGTTGCAGCCTTCCAATTCTGCCCCAATCAACAACATGCACAATTTAATTACACCAACAATGCCTGTCAAACTTTTTTTAGGAGTTTCAACAAAAATATTAATCAACCTAAAGAAAATGCGACCTCGACAAAGGCACTGTTGACCCCTTAGATATTAACAGGACATTACTTATGAGTCATTTGAAAGATTTTTTCATCTCACAAATCTTCGGAGAAATAACTTGACACTTTGTCTTGTTTGACCTACTATTTCCACCATATCTACTTCTTTAGTTGATTTAGCAGGATTGAAAAAACAGAAAATGTATGTTGATTTGAACGAATGATGTTTTAAGTGACAGTAAGAAATACAATTTATAGTGGAACCGGTCCGCGGAAAGAGTATTTGACTACAACCGAGCTTGCGAGGTTTTGCGGCGTCTCGCGTTTTACCATTCTTAGCTGGATCGACAAGGGCAAAATCAGTACGATCAGAACCGTAGGAGGCAAACACAGAATCCCCATCTCCGAAGCCATATCTTTTCTGGAAACCCTGCAACGTAAGAGTTCTCCCAAAGCGAAGAAGGTCGCAACATCTGGCGCATTAGGACATTGCTGGGAATATCTGCAAAAAACAAACTGCGAGAGGGAGTGTAAGAACTGCCTGATATATGGAAGAGAACTAGATTACTGCTTCGTAGTTGTGCGACAATTCGGCAAAGGTGTCATTCGCTGCATGGGAGATTGTTTGAGTTGCGCCTATTTCGAGAAGTTTTTTGGTTCTCACGGCAACGCTGCCGTGATTGAAGCAACGCCAGATGGAAAATCTATGGGGGCAACTGCTGAAAAGAAGAATTTTCTCGATAATTTTATTCATGATGTCGCTCAGGGTAATGACAGGATAAAAAATCCTGCTGCTGGTCTAAGAGAAAATCATTCTGCGATAGTCGTCCATAAGAGCAGTATGACGAAATCCTTGTCACACCTGCCGGAATACAAGGTCAATGAGCTATCTACCATAACAGAGATTATCCTTAAGGAACTGGATGACGTTCAGATGGTAATCCTGTTTGGCTCTTATGCCCGTGGTAACTGGGTTGAAGATGACTGCAACGAGAAGGATTGCACGTATGAATACAAATCCGACTTCGACATCCTGGTTGTTACCAAGTATGCCGAAGCTGCCAATAACCCGGAACTGCAGCATAAAGTCGAGGGCAAGCTTAACCGTACGGAAACAACCGTAAATCTCATCTTTCACGATATTCAGTATATTAACGCTCAGCTAAACAATAACCAATACTTCTTCTCCGATATAATAGAAGAAGGAATAATGCTTTATGACTCCGGAAGATTCCGATTTGCAAAAAAACGAAAAACCAACCTCGATAAAAGAAAACAAATCGCCCGGCAAAATTTCGATGCGTGGAATGAAAAGGCAAAACATTTCTATGCTCATTTCCAATATGATTTAGAAAAAAAATGGTACAACGAAGCCC